>LQYC01001280.1_pt1 | contig 12622 bp, 13 predicted proteins | sample 661771 | NCBI WGS metagenome assembly LQYC01 (sample SAMN03483023, study PRJNA281117) | bioreactor metagenome | isolation source: benzene-degrading methanogenic enrichment culture from a contaminated... | place: USA: oil refinery in Oklahoma | collected 2011-05
ACTAACGTATCGGGTTACTTCTTTTTCAACAACAGGTGGCCGCCCTTTCAAATATCCCCGTATAAAGCCGTAAAGCAGTCCGGCAGCGCCTTTAATGCTATGTTTGTCAAAAAGAAGTTTTACGCTTCTTGCGAGCAAGAAGAGAGGATGATAGCCGACAAAGTAACTTCCGATTCCACAGTCAACATAACACCGAAATGTTCCAACTGTCGTGCCGGTAGCGCGGTGATGAACTAATGGTGGCTCATCAAAAGTATATGTCTGCCAACCTAACATATTTGCCTTAACCTCGTCAATAGTCTCCCATCCCGGTATTTTTAAGATTCCGCCAACGGCAACCCAACATTCTTTCCGATAAATTTTGGTTGCACCGCGGACTGAGGGGGTTCAAAAGGAAGGAATTGTGGGGATGTTTCTCCGATAGTTTTTAAGGTGAATTTTGTATAACCGTCAAATGAGTTTTTGGAAAAGCCGTGTTTGAGTGGTCAAGACTGCCGTCTTTTGAGTTGATGCTATATCAGAAGATTTCGGCCGCTGTACCGGAGAGAATTTTGGTTGGGTTGGTGTTAGAAAAAGAGTAAGGTTTTCCTCAAGTATCAATCAAGAGGGCCCGGATTATTTTTTAAAGCAGGAAGCGATTTGTTCTGTTTTGCCGTCTGCGCTTTTCTTAAGTTTTCGCCGGCTTTATTATAAAAGGAAGGCTTGATTGCTATCGCCTTTTCAAACGCGCTGATTGCCGCTTCGGATTTTCCTTCCCACAAGTAACAACATCCCAGGTTATTGTAAGCCTGAGCCTCATTACTACCCTTTTTAAAGGCATCAAAGGCCTCATCGTATCTTCCCAGCTTGCACAGAGCCATAGCTAAGTTATTGTAAACCTTACCATTGGAGGCCTCGGTTTTTAATGCCTCCGTAAATGCCTTGACTGCCTTTTCATATTCGCCTTGAAAGTAATAGGATAGCCCAAGGTTATTGAAAAGAAGCCCTTGATCCGGTTTAAGTGCTATGGCGCTCTGATATTCAGCAATAGCCTTATCAAAGTTCGACCCGCTGTTATAAATCAGCCCCAGAAAATTATGAGACTTCCAGAGATCAGGGTTCAGGCGAAGCGCCTGGAGAAAAAACTTTTCAGCATCTTCATACTTTTTTGCCTGCATAAAGGCCTGTCCCATCCCCTCATAGGCCAGAGCATATTTTTCGTCTATCTTTACTATTTCCTCGAACTCAGTGATAGCTTCATTGATCAGCCGCCTTTGCAAAAATATCATGGCTACCTTATAGCGGATACCGACATGATTTTTATCCAGTTCCAAGGCTTTATCATATTGTAAAAAAGCGCGATTAATATCCCCTTGCCCGAGGTATTGATCTCCCAGTCTCTCATGTTCCGGAGCGGTCATAGGTGGAAGCTTCTCCAGGGCCTTTTCTTCTTTGTCTTTGGAGACGATCTGGTTTTTTTGCAGGGCCATAAGCTTTTTAATGTCACTTTTTTTAAGACCTCCTCCCTGAGGATTCCTGGAGGCACACCCGCCGGAGAAGACAAAAAGCCAGACCAGCATTATCAAGATTACTTTTCTAATAATCATTTCATTCCTCCGGCTCACCCGCCGCCCAGTGTTGGCAGGAGCGTCCTGGCTATTCTGATTATTGCCGGTCCGACAACCACAAGCAGCATGGAAGGAAAGATAAAGAAAATGAGGGGGAATGTCATTTTTACAGACATCCTGGCTGCGACCTCCTCTGCCCTCTGACGCCTGCGAGTTCTCATGGCGTCAGAGTGAACCCTCAAGGCCTGCGCAACACTGGTGCCGAACCGGTCGGTTTGAACCAAAAGTGTTACCAGGCTTGAAACATCTTCAAGCTCCGTTCTTAACGCAAGACCTCTCAGGGCATCCTGGCGGGACTTTCCTGCCCTTAGCTCAAAGGCCATCAGCTGAAGTTCCTCACTTAATACCGGACTACTCAATTCAATCTCCTCACCAACCCGCTTCATAGCCGCATCCAGCCCCAATCCTGCCTCTACACAGGTAACCAGGAGATCAAGGGCATCAGGGAATCCTCTCAAGATCTTTTCCTTCCGCTGTGAAATTTTCAGATGAATCCAGAGATTAGGAAGATAAAAGCCTGTAAGGCCTGATAGGATAGAGAAAAACATGGTCTGAAAGTATGGCAACCCTTTGATGGCGGTAAAACGAATGAAGGTAAAGAGCAAAAATAAAAGCATAGCCAGAAGCGCCTTTCCTCCATAAAAGAGAGCGGTCACATGAGGCCCCCTATAGCCGGCCTTGAGGAAGGTTCTGCGTACCAGGGAGAGTTCTTCCTCTTTTTTCGGAAGGGTCGCCTGAGCAAATAACCGGAAGAGCTTTAAAAGAGGTCCCCTGACGGCTCGAGGCCTCTCCTCAGCAACTACGCTTCTGCCGCCAATCCTTTTAAGGCGCTCCCCGAGGGCCTCTCGGTAACGGATATAGTAATAGACACCAATGGTTGCCAGGGCAATGCTTATGAAGGCTAAAACAGAAATAAGCGCCATAATTTATACCCTGATTTTTGTTATTCTTTTCATAGCTATAATTCCTAAAAATATCATGAAAAGGGCAGAGCCTATAAGAACAGGGCCGAGGGGATCATCAAAGAGGGTCTTCATATATTCAGGATTTATGAGAAAAAGGACAAAGGCCATAACAAAAGGCAGTATGCATAGAATTGTGGCAGAAAGCCTTCCCTCAGCCGTAAGCCCCTTTACGTGGCCGACAAGCTTGAACCGCTCTCGAACGAGATAGCTGATATTTTCCAGGATCTCAGCTAAATTTCCGCCTGTCTCCCTCTGAATGATAACTGAGACCACGAAAAATTTGAGGTCAGCCACATCCACTCGCTCTGCCAGATTCTTTAAGGCCTGGGACACGCCAACACCATAATTAATTTCATCAAAGGCTTTCCCAAACTCTGTTCCTGCGGGGTCGGGAAACTCCTCAGCCACCATCTGGAGCCCTCCGGAGAAGGCATGACCGGCCTTCAAAGATCGGGCTATTAGTTCTAAGGCCTCAGGAAGCTGTCTTTCGAATCTTCCCATCCTCTTGTGTTTTTTATAATTAAGGTAGAGATAAGGAGCAGCTCCTAAGATCGCGGCCCCGGCTGCACCTAAAACCCTATGGTGCAGGAGGACGGAACCCAGATATAAACCGGTGAAGGCCAAAAAAAGCGAGAGCAAGATGAAAAATCCTAAGGGAAATCGGCTATTGGCCTGTTTCAGGAGGCGGTCAATCTTCCTGATTCCCGGGAGATTTAAAAGCCATCGGTTCAGCCATGGAATCTCACTCATCACCTTCCTTTTGACTATTTGTATCTCCTCTTCTTCTTGGCCTTCGTCTGCAACAGTTCTTTTCAGTCTCTCGATTTTTTTCCGCTCCGGATTGGTAAACAACCCCCATATCCAGTAAATTCCCTCTATCAGGAACACAATAGCCAGAAAGACGAGTATGCCGATCAGGATTTCCATGCTATATAAGTTCTTGATTTGTAATTTTGTTGTTGCTTTTATACTGCATAAACCTTACCTGAATCAAATAAATCATGGGGAACTTTTATTCCCCTCATGGTAATCCTCTCCAGAAATCTTGGTCCTATCCCGGTGGATTTAAAAAATCCTTCTACCCGGCCATCGGCATTTACTCCTGTCTGCTTGAAAAAGAAGATTTCCTGCATGGTAATGATGTCTCCCTCCATATCGGTAACCTCATGGAGACTTACCAATTTCCGGGAGCCGTCACTAAGCCTGGCTAATTGGATGATTACATCAATGGCTGAGCTGACATAATGACGCATGGCCTTGATCTGAATATCAAGTCCGGCCATGGAGACCATGGTCTCAAGTCTTGTCAGGGCATCCCTCGAGCTATTGGCATGGATGGTTGTAAGGGAGCCGTCATGTCCGGTATTCATTGCCTGAAGCATATCTAATGCCTCATCCCCTCTTACCTCCCCTACTATAATCCTGTCCGGGCGCATTCTCAGGCTATTTCTTACCAGATCCCTCTGGGTAACCTCTCCTCTTCCCTCAATATTCGAGGGCCTTGTCTCAAGCCGAACCACATGATTCTGCTGAAGCTGAAGCTCCGCCGAATCCTCAATAGTAACAATGCGCTCGTCGTTTGAGATATAGCCGGAGAGTACATTTAAGAGGGTTGTCTTGCCTGTTCCCGTCCCTCCTGAGATAAGCACATTTAACCTCGCGCGGACTATTCCCTTCAGGATCTCCGCCATTTCGGGAATGAGTGTTTTCAGGACAATCAGATCCTCCATTTTCAGGGGGTCAACCGCAAAACGGCGGACCGAGAGGATGGGGCCGTCTATGGCCAACGGAGGTATGATGGCGTTGACCCGCGAGCCATCAGGAAGACGGGCATCCACCATGGGTGAGGATTCATCAATTCTCCGCCCAACGCTTGAAGCGATCTTCTCGATAATCTTCATGAGATGGGCGTCGTCCCTGAATCGGCCTTTGGTCAATTCAAGCTTGCCGAATCGCTCCACATATATTTGTTTATAGGAATTAACCAGGATATCTGAGACGGTTGGATCCTGAAGGAATGGCTCGAGCGGGCCAAAGCCAAGCACCTCATCCTGAATCTCCTTGAACAGCCTCTCTCTCTCCGGAGAACTCAAAGGCACAGCTTCGCCGGCCAGTATTTTTCCGGTCAGAGTGCGAATCTCCTGCAACAGAAGAGGCTGCTCCAGAGAGCCAAGAAGCGAAAGATCCATCAGTTCTATCAGTTTATTGTGAACCCTGGCCTTAAGTTCATGATACTCGGTTTTCTCTAAGTATTTCTCCAATCTTTTCATGCCTAAAAGGGGCATATCGGCATGAAACTCTCTTATTTTCTCCTGACGATCAAAAGGCGGCATAATCAATCTTTCTGTCTTCCCAGAAGTCGGACTAAGAATCCGGCCTCCTTTGTTTTAACTTCTTTTTTTACCCCCCGATCCTGCGTAAGCGCCAGGGCAAATTTCTTAAAGCTCCTGGCTATCTCTGCGTTCGGGGCTATCTGAGTTAACGATTTACCCTGGTCAATAGAGGAAATAACTGCCGGATAGTCATTGGGAATGAGCCAGAAAGCCTCACAGCTCAAAGCTTTCTCGGCCTCTTTCAGGGGAATCTCTGAACCTTTTGTATAACGGTTAACAACCAGTTTTATCTTGTCCTCTGAATAGCCCAGCGCGTGGAATGTATCCATCAACCTTTTTGTGTTGCGCAGAGCCGGTATATCTAAAGTAGAAACTAAAAGGATGATGTCGGATAAATCAAAGACCTGCATAGCCAAAGGATCAAAAGAGCGGTAGGCATCCACAATGGTGAAATCAAATACCGTGCGCATAATAGTCAGGGTCTTTGCAATATCATCAGGGTGCAACTGGTTTATCTCGTCCATATTATCCGGCGAAGGAAGCACATAAACCCCTGACAGGTGTCTCGTCAGGACGCCCATAAGAAAGGCTGCGTCCAATCTGTCAATATTTTTTGAGATCTCCGCGAGTGTGTAACGGGGCGAAATATCCAGAAAAGTAGGAACATCGCCGATGAGCAGGTTTAAATCCACTATGGCAACTCCATGCATCTCACTCAAATGGGCAAGAGAGGTGGCCAGATTTGTGGCGACCATGGTTGTCCCACACCCTCCCTTAGCCGCAAAGACACTTATAATCTCGCCCTGCTTTGTTTTTTTTGCCTTTTTCAGGATTTGTTCCTTAACCCTTTTGAAGGCCCTCTCAATTTCTTCTTTTTTCAGGGGCTGGGGGAAAAAATCACTTACCCCCATCCTCATGGTCTGAAGGAGAATTTCGGGTCTGCTCTCGGAAGAGGTAAGAAAAATTCTGGTCTCACCGGAACTCAGAATGGACTCGATGAATTCAAATTCTTTCTTCCGGTCCTCGGTAATCTCCATGATGAGGACATCAGGAAAGCCGGCTTCCTCAGCCTTCTTCAGCCGAGCGAAATCCAGCGCGCCGACGATATCCTTAAAGTCACCCGCTGTCTCCGGGTCTTTAATTCTCAGGGCTACAGAAATAATTTCCTCAGGCATTTACAATCTCTCATCATTATTGATGGACTCGTAAAAAGGCAAAAAACACCGGGTTTGTCATTTCGACCGTAGGGAGTGCGCGTCAGTTCATTATCCCTCGCGAAGCGAGAAATCTTGAAATTGTTTGAGATTTCTCGTCGCTTTGCTCCTCGAAATGACAGAATTAAACTTTTTACGAACTCATCATTATTGTACCAGGCGTAATTTTATCTCCTTGGCAATTTTCTGGAAGATGGCATCTAAGTCACTTGGACTTGGGGCGTAATAATAATAATCGGGCCCGCTGGCAATGCTTTGAAGAAGACCTTGATCCACACTTCCGAGGCCAATACTGTAGATTTTTATGTATTTACCCTTCAGCACACCTGCGTGATCTATGGCCATTTGTCTGGCAGTTGCCAAGATATAATTTCTCATTACCGAATTGGATCCCATATCAATAGATCCACCAATCTTGCATTCCTCCACCCCGTGGCCAGATAGGGGATAGTACTCAAATACACCCCATCTGGTATTCGGGTAAGGCGGGCAAGTCGGGCAAGTTTTACACATTGTCGTGGCCGTTGGTTTTCCATCTCCGGTGGGCAAGCACAAGACACTCGCGCCAAGATGGTTACCACTCCAAGGATGGGCTAAATAATTTTTATCCACATCATCTGGATCCGTGGTCACCGCATCATAGTCGGTGCCGTCTCGCTTAAACTTGACGATAACGGTGTTGCCGCTTCCATCTATATAATTTCCTCTAAAGGATTTAGCCTGTCCGTCGGAAAAGAAGATCACAAACTGTTGGACCCGCTTATCTCCTGCTACCCCGCTCTGATCGGTAAGGGTTGTGGTAGTGCTGCCCTTTCGGTCTTTATTATCATCACATTGGTCCAGGGCATCTTCCATATTGGTATCGCGATCACCGGATGAAGGTATCGTCATGGCATTAATCTTGGTCTTTATGCCGTTGTCGATAAAGTTAATGCCGAGGGGTAAATCTACTTTTACCCCGGTGGCAAAGGTAATAAGACCCATCTTATCTTTACTTTGGGTATCTTGAAAGAAATCCACAAAATTTTTGGCAGCGGTTTTAAGGTTAGCCAGCGGCGTTCCCGCCATAGATCCCGACCTGTCCAAGACCAGCATAATCTCCACTTCCTTTTTTGCCGCTGCCCCAGAGCTGCTTACCGGGACAGTGTTAATTCCAAAGAGGCGGGCAAGAAGGGCAACCGCAGTGCTGCTGCCGGTTACCTTGATCTTTCCTTGTTCCCTTTCGGTGCCATCAAATTCAACAGAGCGATCTCTCGTTCCTAAATAACCGTCAGAAAAATTTTCCTTTGCGAACTCTTTAACCAGTGTCTCCAGATTAACATACGGATTGGATATGTTCTTGGCCCCGACCAGGGAAGCGGCATCCACTGCCTTGGAGGTTTCCGCCTTTACTAAATACCATTCCCCCACCTCCATAGCCAGGGCGGTAAATCCCAGCAACACGGTCAGGAGAATAACAAAGGTTACTAATACCGCGCCACATTGATTACGGAGAACCCTTTTCATTATTCCCTCCTAAAAAACAGCTTTGCTTCCGATAATAATGCCGCCATCCGGCATAAAAATACCTTCAATAAAATTTGGCAGCGGGGTAACAGTCTGATATTTATAAAATACCTCTGCCACGGTAATTTCAGAGATATCCGCGGTTTGATGTGTTTCGTTAAACACCAGATGATTAAACAACTCCGGTGACAACCCCATAGAGCCGCTACCCACGATCTTACTGCTGACAGAAAGGTCGCCTTTCCCAACCTGAGCGGCAATCGTCGGTTGAGGATGCTCTGAAGAGGCGCCGGCAATGATTTTGGTAATCCATATTTTCCCATCGCTGTCAAGGTCAAGCGGTTTGCCGGATACCTGAAGCAGATTAAGGAGGTCCTTTTTTTGCGCCGTAATCTCAACATCCCGGTAGCGTGAGGCGAGATTTCCCCCTTCACGGCTTACATTGGTAATCACCAGCCGGGCATGAATCAATCTGCCAAAATCAATGGTCCCAAAGGCCAGGATAACTAACAGCGGAAGAATGATGGCAAACTCCACCGCCGCGATACCTCTGGATAAACCGGATACTCCAAACCGTTTAAAGAGGAAATTATTCAGGAAACTCTTCATTTTTATACGTTGCCTCGGCCTGGACAAGAATGTTACCCCCGGAGAAAAAATGACCTATAAGAGGAGTCAAGAAATCATAGGTATATCTGGTTTTAACCCGCATAATATCCCCCGGATTACCAGGGTCTTGTGTCCCTTCCCAACCCCCAGGGTCGCCATAAGCGCCGGTAACAGGAAAAATGCTTATACTTAGTTTTTCAGGGTCAACCGCCAGCTTGGCATCATCTTCAATGGTTTTTATTATGGAATCCAACCTGTTTTCCTCGCCTATGGTGCCGCCTACCAGTGCAAGCCTGACCCCTTCACGGGTGGCATATTGTAACGTGTGCTGGACAAAAAAATACCAGCCAAAGTCAATAATAGCAAAAACCAGAGTCACAAACAGGGGAAGCACTAAAGCGAATTCTACGGCCGCTATGCCGCTTTTTTCTCTTAATTTCATAGCGCCCTCTTTTATCTTCTTGTCCCTATCTCCATGAGAAACTTCTCCGGCTCGGGAGGCTTCTCAAAGCTCTTTCTGTACTTTTCCAGGGCTATTTCCGTTGCCTTCGCGTCAAGGCCCTCTACTGGTTTAAGATTCTTCCCTGCCTCGTGATCCAGTGTCTGATTGAATTTTTGAAGCTTGAAAGATGCGCCGGAGTCAACCTCAAGCCTTGAGGGGACACCAGCACAGCCCGCTAAAAAAATCATCAAGCCAAGCGCGATCATTAATCCTGCTTTCATTGTGCTCCTTTCAATGCATCATCACCGTAATCCCGGCGCTATATGCCCGAACTCTCCCTCCATGCCCTCCTGTGGAGGAGAAACCTCCGGGATCCTCGCCGGCTTTTCTCTTCCTTCCATCGCCCCCAATAAGTAAAATTCGAAATCATCCGGTTCAATATATTGATCAGTGGGGAGTGTTTGCTTAGCCATATCCAAAGGCTTTACCAGATGGGGGGTGACGATAATGACAAGTTCTGATTCATTCTTCTGAAACTCTGAGCTTTTGAAAAGCGCTCCCAGGACAGGAATATCACCCAGCACGGGATACTTTGATGCTGTCTGTCTTACCTGATCGCTAAACAACCCCGCAATCGCAAAGCTCTGCCCATCGGCAAGCTCGATCGTTGTTGACGCCCTCCTGGTTGTGAATGCGGGGACTGCGTATCCGGCAAAATACACTAAACGTGTATAATCCGGCTCAGAGACCTCGGGCGCTACCCTTAAACTGATTCTCTCTCCGCTTAAAACAGTTGGTGTGAAGGTAAGCCCGACGCCATAAGGTTTGTACTCAATCTCGACCCTGCCAAGATCTTCAGGGATAGGGATTGGTATCTCACCGCCTGCCAGAAAGCGCGCCTCCTGTCCGCTGGTAGCAACAAGGGTCGGCTCCGCCAGAATCTTCACCAATTCGTTCTCTTTAAGGAGATCAATGAAGACCGTCCACCAGGCTCCGCCGTATCCAAAACGGAAAAGGGTATTTACCCTGGAACTGGTTAGAAGATCAGAGAGCCCTCCTCCTGAGGTCAGATCGCCTAAGTGGCTTAAAGCAAAGTCATTGCCTCTTAAATAGGCAAGGTTAATGCCCAATCTCTTTCCGACGTTCCTGGACATCTCGGCCACCCTGACCTCAAGCATGACCTGTTGAACTCCTCCGATCTGAAGAAGATTGACAAGTTTTTCCTTCTTTGGCACATACTGCTCGGCCAGGGAGACAGCAAGAGACATATTGGCCGCGCTTGAAACCTCGCCTGAAAGAAAGAGGGAGTCATTGGCGGCATTGACATTTATATTTTCCTGAGGGAGAAGCTCATGAAGCTTTTCTTTTAGAAAAGAAAGGCCGGCAAAAACCTCTAAATCGAAGACGACACAATCAACAGGTTTTACTCCCCGGAGGACGACCTGGGTCATTCCCGGAGCCCTTCCGGTTAGATTAATCTTGTAGGGAGAGACAACCACTACATCAGCCACCTTGGGGTCAACAAGGGAAACATCCTTTATTTTGATATCAGGGCTTTTAACTACCTGAGATTCTCCCACTCCAAGCCTGAGCCTCACCGGAGCCTCACCTGCAAAGGCCTCCTTTTTTAAGATCATGGACTCTTGATCCGCCTCGCATGTTTTTGAGAAACCCGCGAGAACACCTACAGAAAAGATGATGGCTAAAGATAGACGAAACCAGATTACCATAAGCTTATTCTCCCTTCCACAGTCCTTATATATTGTCCCTAAAAGCCTTGCTTACTTGCTTGTTCCCCTTTAATAATCTCCACCGTGAAACCACCACCACCCGGAACCTTTGCCGTTTCCTTCCTGCCTGTCACCTTTGCCTTCTCAGGCAGCGCATAAGCTAAAAGGGCAGGTATGGTAACTCCCCTGGTGGTTATAGTCTCTGCGTTAAGAGGATTGCGAAGGGCAAGCTGCAGCTTTCCCGCGTTGACTGCCAGGGCAAGCTTCTCACCCTCCTCAGGGGTTACCTCTAATATAACAACCGTTACCGGGGCGGGCTTTTCTTCCTTCCCCTTTCTTTCCATCTCTGTCCCAACCGCCAGAACCAGAATATTCTGAAGCACAATCTTGCTCAAGGGGTTTGAAACACCCGGGGTTTCTTCACGCATGGTAACAAAGACATCAACCCTGCTTCTCGGATAAAGAAAACCGGCCACCCCAACCACCTCATCCACCTTTACGGCCATGGCCCTCTTCTCAGGGCTTAAAACCGCCGAAAGCCCTCCGGCAGTAACACTTACCGGGGCAAGCCGGTGCTCTAAAACAGGTTCATTTTCCTTGACCTCCGCAAGCAGCACCCTATCCTTGAGAACCTCCGGGCTGCTGAAATAGCCTGGTGGGAGAGCATCCTTAGGCAAAGAGAGTAGCTTTATCATCTCCGGCGCAAGTTTGGTTCCCCAGGGTATGTCTTTCGCCGCTACCGCCACCGGCACGGCAGGAACAACTTCCTTTTTTACTTGAGCAGCCCCCTTTAGCCTCCCGTAAGTCAATATGCCGGCTGCCAGGGCCAATATTATTCCAACCGCTAAGATAATAAAAGGCGCGTATCTTCGCATCATTCACCTCCTGTTAAAAACTGCCCTCTCGTTTGTTCTCATCCGCTATCATCAGACCGACATATTATCCTAACAAATCATAAGGAAAAGCAACTGAAAAAATAGTCCCGGCCGCGATTGCGATCCCGTAACAAAGCCTTATCTTCCTTATCTCCTCCGGAGGCGGCAGATAAATAAATTCTCCTATGGTAAGAAATCCCTTCAGCATCCTCCCGTATCTTTTTAATGCCTCCAAAAGGTATCCATGAATAATCATTAGAATTATCGCATAGATTCCTCCCGCGAGGGCTGAGAAAACAAATGCCTTTAAAACCCCCTCTGCCCCGAGAAACGCGCCCACAGCGCCCATGAGCTTTGCGTCCCCCGCGCCCGTGCCTCCTAAAAGATAGGGGATGAAAAGAAAGGCGGTTCCGAGCACAAGGCCCTTCACGGAAAAAAGGAACCCGCTGCCAAAAATGACATGATAAAAAATCCCCACTGCCATGCCGGAGAACGTCAGATAATTTGGCAGCCTCTGATACTTTATGTCCGTATATAATGCTACCGTAAGCAGCATTGTCAAGAATACAATAATAAAAGTATCTCCGATAGTTACCCCGTTAGAAAGCTCCATCCTTTCCAACGGAGTCCTTCTTCCCACGGGGAGGGTGAAGGGTAATCCTTCACCCCATTCCCTTTTTGATTGGGAAGAACTTACACACCGGGCATAAGCGTTATTGTTATCCAAGTGCACTTACAACTTTGCTAAATGCAACTTGAATCTTTCCGCTCAGGGTTGCAATTATTGCAACAAGAGCGGCTGTGATGAGAGCTATTAGCACGCCATACTCAACAGCGGCTGCGCCTTCCTCATCCTTTAAGAAACTTAGAATTTTTTCCATTTTTTTCACCTCCCTTCTTTAATTATAGTTTCTTCTCCCATTTTCTCTCCCCAAGGGGAGAGAAAATTTTTAACTTTTATGAAACTCTTGGATCATTAACCAAATAAATCCACGGGGTATTGTCTGTATATTAAAGCGTGTCCGACAACTGTCATCCCGAACTTGTTTCGGGATCTCTGTGGTATATACCTTATTTAAACATATTAGATTCTGAAACAAGCCTGCCCTGAAGATTCTGAACCAAGTCAAGTCCAGAATGACTAAACGCCTCTGTTAGAGGTTATCGGACAGGCTTTTTACCCTTATTTAGCTTCCGGTTTTTCTTATATTACAATGGCTCGGGATGCTATCACTGAGTCCGAAAAAAAATAGCCGGATTGCTTTTTATTGGCAACCCGGCTTTCTTAAATTTTAAGATCCGTGGCTTTCCGGCCCAGCCTCACGACTGGTGTGGCTTTAT
>LQYC01000074.1_pt1 | contig 12437 bp, 12 predicted proteins | sample 661771 | NCBI WGS metagenome assembly LQYC01 (sample SAMN03483023, study PRJNA281117) | bioreactor metagenome | isolation source: benzene-degrading methanogenic enrichment culture from a contaminated... | place: USA: oil refinery in Oklahoma | collected 2011-05
GAGGATTCCAAAGGGGTGCCCCCTTTGGTCGTCGTGCGGGGTTCATACCCCGCTCGACGAAATACATTTGGAAAATATATTTTTGATTTGCCGTTGACTTTTGAAGAAATACATTATAAAGTAATAAAGTTAATCCAATTTAAATAAATAATAAACTCATGTTAGCAGTAATCAAGACCGGAGGGAAGCAATATATCGTGTCTCCCGGGCAAAAGTTGAAAGTGGAAAAACTGGAAGGGGAGGCGGGCGCTTCAATCAAATTCGAGGAGGTTTTGCTCGTGGAAACCGACGACAAAAAGGTGGAAATCGGCCAGCCGACCGTAAAAGGCGCGGCCGTGGCCGCCAATATCGTGGCGCAAACCAAGGGCCCCAAAGTGATCGCCTACAAATACAAGGCCAAGAAGCGTTATCATTTAAAGAAAGGCCACAGACAGCAGCTAACCGAAGTGGAAATTACCGGAATCAATCTTTAACCTTTAATCGTTAATCTTTGATAAAATATGAAAAAACCGCCCTAATGAAAATCGGGCGATTTTTTTGAATTCGCGTTGATTATAATAATTTTAAAAATTCTTCAATTGAAATTCCGGCATCGTTTCAATAATTGATTTTAAAAGTGGTTTTTTGATTTCTTTTCCGGCGTGAATCGGCACAACGGTTCTTTTGTTTGTTTTTTGATTATACAAAACCAAATGCGAACCCTTTTGCCGAACCTCTTCAAAGCCGAGTTTCTTTAAAGCTTTGATAACTTGTTTTAAATTTAAAGAGGGCAGATTTTTCATTGAAAAGCAATTTAAACCTCAACCTCGACCATACCTTGAAAAAGTTTCACCTCTTGAGGCAAGCACTCATTACGGGAACCCAAGGTTTCCAAATAAAGCGCGATTGCTTCCTTAATATTGATTTCGGCTTCCTCCAAAGTGTCGCCTTGCGTGTGGCAACCCGGCAACGCCGGCGCCCACGCCACATAGCCGCCTTCCGGCACTGATTGATAAATAACCGAAAAAGACAAATTTTTCTTTTTTTGATTTTCCATGGAAATTGATTTAACTCAACGCTTTCATTATACAAGTCCGCACCCACCTCGTCAATTTGACAAATTTTACAATTTATGCTATAATCCAACCAGCATTCCAGTTGTAAATTGTCTAGTGAAATGCAACTTTTTGATTAAATTTCTCCGAATGTTTTTCTCCCCGCTAACGCGGGATTTTTTGTATAATACCACGCTTTAGCGAAACTTCATAAGCGGAGCGGTATCCCAATGATTTTCGGTATTTGCCGTTAAGAATATGCAAGCAATTTTGGAATTGCTCTTCGGAGACATTTTTCAAATCGGTTCCCTTTGGAATGAACCACCGGCGGGCAAGTCCGATGCCGTTTTCCGCATGGGGTTTTTGCCACGGGCTGTGAGGGTCGCAAAAATATGTCGGCAATCCGAACTGCTCATGTTCTTTGTTTTCGATGCCGTTGTCGAAGGTTAAATCGCTAATATTTAAATCCATGGTCATGCTTTTAACCGCCGCGACCATCGTGGCCGGTTTTTTGTTTTCAATCATTGTGCCGACCAATAGCTTTGAAGCCGGAACGCAGATGATCGCGCCGCTGTTTTGACTGCCGGTTTTGGTTGGCGAAACAAACAGATCGCCTTCGGCGTGGATGCCGCGCTTGGACCGTTTGCTAATGGAAACCCTATTGGGGATCATCTCTCTTTTGGCTTTCCTTTTCTGCTTGCGCGAATGATAGCGCTTGGCGCAAAGCAAATGACAGTATGCCTGGCCCCAGGCGCTGTAAAGCCATTTATAAATGGCATTGGCGCCAATTCTCGGATTCTGCTTTTCGCGCTTCATTCGTCCGGCGATTTCATCCGGGGAACGATGGTTTTCCAACCCGGCGATAATTTGTTCTCGCAGAGCGGGATATTTTTCAACCTTCATTCCTTGATGCTTGCTGTACGATCTTTTCACTCGCGCTTTTTGCTGGGCGGTTTTGGCGGAATAGACGCCGTTCTTTCGTTTTCTTTTGTTGATTTCCCGGCTGATGGCGCTGGCGTCAAAGTCCAACACCTTGGCGATTTCTTCTTGTTTGTGGCTGGCGTTCTTTAACGCTTCAATGCGGTCTCGATCAAATTGGTTAAGGTGGCGGAAGCGCCGCCTTTTTTTGCGTAATTTTTTGGTTTCTTTTTTCATACAACCTCATTTTACCGAAGTTGCATTTCAAAAGAGAATTTTCGAGTCAAAACTTAATAAAGGAGGTGGTTTAATTGGATGAAATAGGCGAGTTAAGGCCGATTTTATTTATTCCCGGATTTTTGCGCGACGAAGAAACGGTTGCGCGGGTATCGCAAATTCTTGAACAAGTCCAACCGGTTTTCAATGAAGCCGGTTGGAAAATCGTGGTTTCTAATTATTATCAAGGGGAACCAATGGATAATTCTTTGGAAATCTATGCGAGAAGCGTTTATGCTGATATTTTTTACGGAAAATATCGCACCATAATCGCTCATTCAATGGGCGGATTGCTGATTCCGGAAAAATTGCCACGGCAAATGCTCCCGCCGGTAATTATTGAATCGCCACTAAACGGAGTTACCATGCGGCAATTCAAAATTATCAATCTGCTGGCAAGATTAAAAGGATTGGGAAAATCGCGCTTTCCGCTGGACAATATCAGCGTTCAAGGAATGTTGAGAAACGGTGATTTCATGGAAAATCGCAGAACCAAAAATTTTCCATGGATGATGCCAATGCTCCAAATAAACGGTTCACTGGGAACGAATTTTCTTGCCCGTTGGGACGGCGACACATTTGGAAAACATACCGATTGTATTGGGGTATATAAAGAATTTCCAAAAATTGATCATATCGCTCTCTTAACCGATCCCGATGTGATAAAAGCGGTTATAGCCCATTTAAATCGATGGGATGATAAATATGACGCTTTATCGCAACGGAGGATATATCGGAGGCCCCTCGAGGACGAACCTTGAGGCCTTTTTTTATACACGCGCAAGACGAATTTGCATAGATTTGCATAGGTGCCACCTATGCAATTTTTGTGTTTTCGACGGGTTTTTGGTATGTTGAAGGTATAAACATAAGCAATGGAATATGGACGATATTGAGAATAATTTGCAAAAATATAAGGATTTGATGGAGGGTTTGGCGCGCAAGATGCCCCAGATCGTTTTGGCGTATATTTTTGGCTCCACAGCAACCAATAGGCGCGGGCCGATGAGCGATTACGATTTCGCGGTCTATTTGAATGAACCGGACAAAAAAAAGAGATATGACATTAAATTCCAATTGATGGGCGAGCTGTCGAACGCGCTAAAAACCAACAAAGTTGATGTGGCGGTGATAAACGATACAGACAATATAAATCTAAAATACGCGATCATCAGCGAAAGCAAAGTTATTTTTGAAAAAGAGCCACATAAGATTATTGTGGAATCAAGAATTTTAAATGAATATTTTGATTTCAGAATTTTTATTGACACATATCAAAAAACAAAATGACAACAATCAATGTTATTGAATCAAAACTAAAAGCCATTGATGAATATTACTCGCAATTGCTTGAATATCGGAAACATTCGCAAAAAGATTTGGAAGGCGACGCCACGCTCAAAGGCGCTTTGGAGCGGTATCTATATTTGCTTTGCCAATCCGCAATTGATTTGGGCGAAGCGGTAATCGCTCTCAAAGATTTTTACCGGCCCGGATCATACGCAGAAATTTTTGAAACCCTGAAAGAAAAAGAGGTTATCTCATTGGAATTGGCGCAAAAAATGATTAGAATGACCGGCTTTCGTAATTCAATAATTCACGATTACCAAAAATTTGATTTTGCCATTGCCTATGAAGTTTTAATGTCAGGCATTGATGATATTAAGAAATTTGAATCAATTATCAAAAAGTACTTGAATTTGTAATTCCGATGCATCTCCCCTCGAGGATTAAAACTCTCGGGGTTCTTTTTTTATATACAAACGAGAGACTTGCACACACCAGGTCGGTGCAAGTTTTAAAGGGAGGAGATTTGGACGGCGTTGCTTCGGATAATATGCGATTTTAGTATACTATCCAAAATAAAATTCAGGCGATTGCCGACAAAATCGCTGCCGAAAATCAAAATGTGAGCTAATGATCATTCGCCCCTACGCGATATAACCCAAAACCCGCCGCGCAAATCCCACACGTCTTATTTTCCCGCCTGCGTTTAGAAAAACAAAAAACCGTCCCCTCAATTTGCTCGGGATGGTTTTGTGTTTTTGTTTGAAAATTGATAATTGAAAATTAAAACGACGATAAAAAGGTGGAAATCGGCCAGCCTACCGTTAAAGGCATTGAACTTTAACAAAATGATTGCAAAAGATTACGATTTTCGTTTTAAAATTTCCACTTCGGCGCGCAAATCCATTAAATCAATGTTGCGCGCGGTGTTTGCCAGTTTAGCTTCGATGCGCTCTTGGCCATCTTTGAGATCGGCGACATCATGCTCAATACATTCGATTCTCTCAATCTGTTCCAAAAACCCCTGTTGCATTTTTAATAACAATAAATCAGTTCTATCGTCAATCTTTTTGTCCAGAATACCAAACTTGGTGTCAATCTTTTTGTCCAGAATACCAAACTTGGTGTCAATCTTTTTGTCCAAAGTCGCAAACCCAACTGCCATTGCTTGCGCCAGCGATTCCAAAGTTACCGGTTGTTTTTTTAATGATTTTGCCATTGTTGCGAATTTATACTTCCATTATATAAAACTCGCCATCGCCCTGTCAATTTGTTGTTCATTCTCCTGATAAGAAATTTTTTAAGCGATTTGTTTCCTGCCTTCCAGCGCCGAACTTAAGGTTTCCTCGTCGGCGTATTCCAGTTCGCCGCCCATTGGCAAGCCCACGCCTAATTTGGTGATTCTTTTGCCTAAAGGTTTTAGGATCTTTTCAAGATAGAGGATCGTAGCGTAGCCTTCGGAAGTCGGGTTTATGGCTAGAATAATTTCCTTGATCGATTGGCTGGTTTTGACGCGGTTTTCCAGTTCGGCGATGCGCAATCCGGACAGGCTTTCTTTGTGTAAGGTCGAAACCGTACCGCCCAAAACAAAATATAAACCTTTATAGATTTTTGTTTTTTCTATAGTTGCCAGATCGGTTTCGCCAGCCACCACGCAAAGCTGGGTTTTATCGCGTTTGACATTCGCGCAAACCGGACACAGCGTCTTTTCCGATTCATAGATATTGAAGCACATCGGGCAGGTTTTGATGTTCACCTTCATATCCGTAATGGCTTGGATAAGTTCTTTCACCTTGGCATTATCCAGCCGCATCAAATAAAAAACAAACCGCGCCGCCGTTCGCGGCCCAACAGTGGGAAATTTACTAAACCTATCGATTAGTTTTTGAATGGAAGGGGAATACATTGCAAAATAAATTATTGGTCTTGATATTCATACCCCTCGGTATGATTTTTGAAGCAGACGGTGCGGTCGTCAAAATGCAATAATTGTTTGCCCACCGGGCCGTTGCGGTGCTTGGCGATAATGATTTCGGCAACGCCTTTTTGTTCGCTGTTTTCGCGGTAGCGGTCTTCGCGGTAAATAAACATCACCACATCGGCATCCTGCTCGATGGCACCGGATTCGCGCAAATCGGACAGCTTGGGAATGGGCGGGATACGCTGTTCCACGGCACGGGACAACTGGGATAGGACAAGCACAGGAATATTAAGCTCGCGCGCCAAGCCTTTCAAGGCGCGGGAATTTTCCGAAACTTGCTGGACCGGACTGGCCATCCGGTTGAGCGGTTCCATTAACTGCAAGTAATCAATTACCAAAAGACCAAGTCCGTTTTCAGCTTGCAAACGCCGCGACAGCGCTTTCATTTGCAGAACGGAAGGGGAGCCAACATCATCGATATACAACGGCATCTCGGATAAAATCGACAAGGCTCTTTGTATATTCTCAAAATCTTCGGTTTGTAATTTTCCGGTACGGATTTTCCAAAGATCAACGCCCGAATAAGCCGAAATCAAGCGATCAACCATCTGGTCTTTTGACATTTCCAAGGAAAACACGCCCACGGGAATTTTTTCGTTGTAAGCGATATTGGCCGCGATATTCAACGCCAAAGTTGATTTGCCCAGAGATGGCCGGGCGGCCAGAATTACCAAATCGGATCTTTGAAGCCCGGAAAGCATTTTGTCGAGATCGGCAAACCCCGTGGGTACGCCGCGCGTACCGGTGCCTTGCGACAACATTTCAATGCGGTCAAACGCCGCGCCCAAAGTGTCTTTTACGATAGTGAAATTCTGGCTCACGCCTTTCTGGGCGATATTGAAAATTTTCTTTTCCGCGTCATCAAGAACCGCCTCCAGATCGTCGCTTTCGTTATAACCCAGCATTTCAATTTCCTGCGATACCGAAATCAAATCGCGCAACACCCGCTTGTGCCGCACGATACGCGCATAGGACGCCACATGGCCGGAGCTTGGCACCAGATTGACCAATTCGGTTAAATACGCATTGCCGCCCACCGCCTCCAATTCGTTTTTGTCCTTCAACCGGTTTGAAACCGAAAGAAAATCAATCGGATCGCCTTTTTCAAACAACTCGCGGCAAACCGCGTAAATTTCTTTGTGGCTGTGCTTGTAAAAATCATCCGGCGACAAAACATCGGCCACCTTCATCATGGCCGATCTATCCAGCATCAAACAACCCAAAACCGACTGCTCAATCTCCAAACTCTGCGGCGGTATTTTCGTGGGCGCAACATTTACCATAATTTTTGTCCTGTTGGGGTTCTGTTGAGGTCAAACCTCAACAAGTTTGTTGAGGTTTGACCTCAACGAGATATGTAATCGACAAAACTGTATGAATTATCGTAACAAAGCGAATCAAACCTTGCAACCCTTGTGCATAACCGGCATTGACAATTGAATCCGGCGGGTATATATAATCATTTGGTTTCCGATTTCGCGCGCGCGATCAAACGCAAGGGCAAGTTGTTTATCTTTTTAATTTAATTTTTCTTTACAAATTTCTTCAAAGAATTGGAAAAATTAAACGGAAAAACAAAAGATTTGCCGATGCCTTGACATTGGTTTTAAAAAACGCTAAACTGTCATTGTTGCGAAGTTAATTGTAAAATTATGGCCGATAAAAAATCCGCCAAGAAAGTTAACAAAAAGAAAGCCGCGCCCAAAACTTGCGCCTGCTCTTGCAATTGCTGCCCGAGCAACAAGTAGAAAATTGACGACGGTTGAAAGCAAGAAAAAAATCATAAGATATTATGACTGTATGATTTTTTGTTTGTTTTTAACAAGCAGTTATAATTGCCGAGGGGGTGACCGAGCGCGAGCGAGGAAATCCCGAGGCGAGCACGCCGAGGGGAAAGAACTTCTAAAATTAAATAGCGAAATATTTTCAATTTTCCACGAAAATATTTCGTGAGCCAAAGCGGTATGCGCTTTAACAAAGCATACAAAGAATTTTTTGAAGTTGTCTTGGACTCATTTTATTGAGGATTTGATCCTGGTCCAGGATGAACGCTGGCAATGTGGATAAGGCATGCAAGTCGAGCGGATCATATGCTCTGCACAGGGAAATTCGAATATCGAATTTCGAAACTCGAAACAAATTCTAATTTTCAAAAAAATAAAAACGAAATTCTTGTTTTGAGAATTTGAAAATTATGATTTTGAAAATTGTTTCGGATTTCGGATTTTGAAAATTCGGATTTTCCCGTGCAGGGTGTATGGTTAGCGGCGAACGGGTTAGTAACACGTAGGTATCTACCATTAACTCGGGGATAGCCCGTCGAAAGACGGAATAATACCCGATGGTCCCTGAAGCGCAAGCTGAAGGGTAAAGGCGCAAGCCGGTTGATGATGAACCTGCGGACTATCAGCTAGTTGGTGGGGTAATGGCTCACCAAGGCGATGACGGTTAGGGGGAGTGAGAGCTTGTTCCCCAACACTGGGACTGCGACACGGCCCAGACACCTACGGGTGGCAGCAGCCGAAAATATTGGACAATGGGCGAAAGCCTGATCCAGCGACATTGCGTGGAGGATGAAGACGTTCGCGCCGTAAACTCCTTTTATAGGGAAAGAAGCAATTGACGGTACTCTATGAATAAGCGGGGGCTAATTCTGTGCCAGCAGCAGCGGTAATACAGAACCCGCAAGCGTTATCCGGATTTATTGGGCGTAAAGTGTTCGTAGGCTGTATGGAAAGTCTGGTTTTAAATACCTCGGGCTCAACCCGGGGGGTGAACCGGAAACTTCCAAACTTGAAGATGCTAGGGGCTATCGGAACGCACGGTGTAGGGGTGAAATCCGTTGATATCGTGCGGAACACCAAAAGCGAAGGCAGATAGCTGGGGCAATCTTGACGCTGAGGAACGAAAGCGTGGGGAGCAAAAAGGATTAGATACCCTTGTAGTCCACGCCCTAAACATTGGACACTGGTCGCTTGAAGTGTCGACCCTTCAAGTGGCGAAGCTAACGCGTTAAGTGTCCCGCCTGGGAAGTACGGCCGCAAGGCTAAAACTCAAAGGAATAGACGGGGGCTCACACAAGCGGTGGATCATGTGGCTTAATTCGACAACAAACGAGTAACCTTACCCAGTTTAGACATTCTACTGATCGTCCCGTGAAAGCGGGATTTCCCACAAGGACAGTAGTTCAGGTGCTGCATGGTTGTCGTCAGCAGGTGTCGTAAGATGCATACTTAGATGTCGTAACCTGCGCAACCCTTATCTTATGTTTTACTTGTCATAAGAAACTGCCGGGGACAACTCGGAGGAAGGTGAGGATGACGCCAAATCAGCACGGCCTTTGACAACTGGGGCCGCACACGTGATACAATGGCAGTTACAGAGGGCAGCGATGCCGCAAGGCGGAGCAAATCCCATCAAAAACTGCCCTAGTTCGGATTGAGGTCTGCAACTCGACCTCATGAAGCCGGAATCGCTAGTAAACGTGAATCATGACGTCACGTTGAATATGTTCCTGAGCCTTGTACTCACCGCCCGTCACGCCAAGCGAGTTGGGGACAGCCGAAGCGCCCCGCGAGGGGAACTAAGCTGGATTCAATAAGAGGGGCGAAGTCGTAACAAGGCACGGGTAGGGGAACCTGCTCGTGGATCAATTAATTTACATTTTTGAGTGTCGGCTTTTGTCGAGGGACGAGAATTCTTCTCTTGACACCAAGACGCTGATCGGTTCGTCTCTAAGAAACCGATTTCGAAAGTCCAAGGCGACTTCAAGCAATTCTTTTATTCGTAGTGGAAATCAAAGCACCCGCAGGGGTGTTTTTGCGCTAACAAAAATTTGGCAACAGACCCATTATGTCCCCGATGATTATGTGTTTTTTGCGGTCACGGAATTTTATAATTTTTTTATACAAAACCGATATTCTATAAATTTAGCTATGGCTAAAAATATAGAATAAATTTTATTGACGGAATACGAGGGTTTGGTAGGATACAAATAGAAATCAAAATTCAAAATCAAATTATAAAACCAAAAATAAAATTGATGAAAAAATAAATTTAAAGGCCGCGGTTTGAAAAAAATACAAGCAATATGTTTCATATCAATCATGCGCCAGTCAAAACTAAACGAATCCGAGTTCAAAGATTAATGATATGATAAAAAAGGTTCCAAAAAATAAAAAACGGATTAACAAAACCGAGATGCCGGTGAAAATTCCAAAAAAAGTGGAAGGTTTTTTGAGTAAAACGGGGATTAAATGTGAAACAATAACTCATCGCACGGTCTATACCGCGTTTGACAAGGCGGCGACTTTAAAAATAAAGACAGGCGCGATCGCCAAAGTTTTGGTGATTAAAATTGACAGGGAATTGGCAATGGCGGTTATCGGCGGAGACAGGAATTTGGATATGGATAAGCTGGCAAAACTCGCCAAGGCAAAGAAAATTGATTTTGCCAAAGAAAAAATTATTGCCGAAACTTTTAAAGGTATTGACCCGGGAGCGATCCCGCCCTTTGCCGGTTTGTGGCAAATACGCGTTTTTTGCGACAAAAAATTTCTGGAATCGCCAAAAATAATAATATCCGCCGGAAGTTATGAAGCGTCGCTGATAATCACCCCCGCCGCATTTAAAAAAACCAACCCCGAAATGGCAATTGGCAATTTTTCGGCCGCCAAACCCAAATTAAAAAAGCCGATTAAGGCCGCCTTGAAAAAAAGAAGGAAATAGGGTATAAATAGTTTGTTGCGGGCGCGTAGTTAAGTGGTATAACGCCGTCCTGATAAGACGGAGGCCGAAGGTCCGATTCCTTCCGCGCCCACATTAAAAAATCCCGTTTCCGGGATTTTTGCTTTAAAAGGTTTTTACGATTTATTGGTGTTTCAATTTTAAAACAAGAAAAGCGGCGGCCAGGCATAGAATACCGGCGAGAATAAAGGAATTTGCGTAACTGCCGGCCTCCATTAACTTGACGATTGTTTTACCCGCGGTATCAACGGTTTCGTAAGGTACATCCCGAACCGCAAGTAAAAGTTTTGGCGCGAGCCACGGCCCAACCAGTCCGCCGGCGCCGTAGGCGGTAAACATCAAGCCGTAGTTGGCGCCGATGTTTTTCGCGCCGAAATAATCCGCGGTAATCGCCGGATAAAGCGCCAAAAATCCGCCGAAACAAAAGCCAATAAGAGACGCGACTGCGGCAAAGCTCCAAAAACTGTTCAATCCTCCTAAAATCAGTAGCGCGATGCCGCATAGCGCAAAAATTGCCATCAAAGTTTTTTCGCGGCCCATTTTATCTGAAATTAGACCCCAGACAATGCGGCCCGAACTATTTAGAATTGATACCGCCATCACCGCCAGCGTTCCCTGCGCCAGAATTTGCGAAAATTGCACCGCCGTAATGATTCCGGCGATCTTTGCAAAACCGGACGCAACCTGCGCCTGCCAGATATTTACCAAATTCATTATCACCATCAATCCCGCCGCACAACCGATAAAATAGGTAATCCACAAAATCCAAAAGCGGCGGGTTTGGACCATCTCCTTGGTCGTGAAATCAGCCTTTTGATTGATGGCGGCCACCGGCGGCATCCATCCGGCGGGACAATAACCGGCCGGCGGCACGCGCATTAACTGCGCTCCGGCCACAATGGCAAAAAAATAAACCAAACCAAGATAAAACAATGCCGCCATAATGCCGATATGGGCGATCAGATAACTCGCGAGCGGCGCAAACACCAATCCTCCGGCGCCAAATCCCGCCACTGCCAGTCCGGTAATCAGGCCGCGCTTGTCCGGAAACCATTTCACGCAGGTTGCGATCGGGCAGACATAAGCCGCGTAAATACCGATGCCGCCCAAAACTCCGAATCCGAATACAAACTGGAGCAAAGTTTGCGCTTTAGCGGCAATACACATTCCCAATAATAATATAAACGCGCCAATTATGGCGGTTATTTTGGGTCCGATTTTATCTTGAATCTTGCCCGCAACAATCATGATTAACGCGCCTATTCCCAGCAGAACTTGGGCTGGCAGAGCGATATCGGTTGCCGACCAGGTTGGAAAATGTTCTTTCAAGGCCGGCTTAAAAACACTGTAAATATAGATCGCGCCCAGGCTAACCTGGATAAGCAAAGCCCCCAGCACCACGAACCAGCGGTTATGTTTCATAAATTTATGATTATTACGCCATTCTATCAAACCCCGCCGTTAAAGCAATTGCAATCGGGCTATTTTTTGCTATTGTATATTTGTTGAATTTGCTTCATTTGAGTTCGTGTTTAAACTCATCGCTTGCGACTCATCAACCATTTCCCGGGCCTTTAGCTCAGCCGGCAGAGCGCCTCATTTGCAATGAGGAGGTCGGCGGTTCGAATCCGCCAAGGTCCACCAAAGTTTTCGGGACATGATGAAGTCGCCGGTTCGAATCCGGTAAGGTCCACATTTTCATATTAGCGGGAGAATTTCTCACGGCCGCGGCTTCGCTAATGTGGTGTTTGCTTGAGAAAGTTAGAACCTGTTGTCTGCAAGATCCAGAATAGCACAAAATCCGCCCAATTCGACAATTTTGACCCCCGACTGAGCGTCGCTTGCCCTTCCAGATGGCTATCTTCCAGGGCGGCGCTCGCAAAGGGGCAGCCGGGCTCGAATTGGGCTCAGGCCAACGCATTTTAGCCGCAGGTGGGGGTAAAAATATATATATAAATCGAAGCCAGTAGGCTTCGCGAATTTTTGGAAATTTAGACTGTTGAATAATGGCGGTTAATTTAAGCGCAATTCGTGGTAAAATAGAGGTAGAAAACAATCTAACTTTACCACGAAATATGTTCAAACAAACCAACAAAAATTCATTTTTCGGATATTTCTTGTATGATCAAATCGTTCCCAAGGATCACTTTTTAAGAAAGCTTGCCGCCGCGGTTGATTTTAATTTCGTCAACGAG
>LQYC01004484.1_pt1 | contig 12420 bp, 11 predicted proteins | sample 661771 | NCBI WGS metagenome assembly LQYC01 (sample SAMN03483023, study PRJNA281117) | bioreactor metagenome | isolation source: benzene-degrading methanogenic enrichment culture from a contaminated... | place: USA: oil refinery in Oklahoma | collected 2011-05
CAACCGCTTGATGGCCAGGCGCGAAGCGCCGGACAGAAAGCGGATGGGAATCCGCAGCACGATGACGCGGCGCGAAGCGTCCGCGCCATCAAGGGATTATCTGGTTTAAACTTGCGGGAGAAATAATCGTAGAGACGATGAAACCAATCGAGTTTATAGCGAAATTTTTCCGAATCAGGCGAAGAGCCCTGAGGAACGTAGGTATTTACGATCGGGATATTGCCAATCGTGGCAGTAATTATCCTCGCATTTTCCTTATTATCCCCGTCGCCAAATCCAAAGAAAACGTCCGTTAAAGGCGTTTTACTTACGATTGCAACACCATTATAACCCTTTTCCCCCCTGAAAGCTAAAAAGCAACCCAGTTCATCAAATGCCTCCTGCGGAAACTCGCTATCCTGCACCTTGGTTTCCTGGAGACATAAGACATCCGGTTTTTCCTTTACTAACCATTCACGGACAATATGAAGGCGAGCCCTGATGCCATTGGCATTAAAACTTGCTATCTTCATAACCGAAAGAAACCTTTGTTGAACGGGAAAAATTACATTTTTCCCTATGGTAGAGTTGTTTTCCGTAAAAAAACTACTCCCGTGAACCTTAAAACGTAATCATCTCAGAGAATTAAAGAGACAATCAGGTTTTTCAAGACTTACCCGTCAAAATTGATTTAGAGGGATATAAAAAATTTTGTCAAGAAATTTAAGAATAGACGTGAGAAGGTGCTCTGTTTGGCTTTTGTTTTAGAGCATTATGGACAAATACTGTAACATCATTAAATCATTTAAATTATACCCACTAAGCAGCCTTTTGATCACCATCATAGCCAGGCAACTTACCTGTCTTTGTAAATATTTTACCGGCACGTGTAAAACCAAACCCCGCGTGGTTGTGCCCTGCGCAACTCACCAACACGGTGAAAAAATCAATCGAGGAAGTGAAGTCCCTTGAGGGAATCAGGCTGGTTCCAATTCAATTAATTATTTCCCTTTTCTGGAATAGAGTAAAGCCCGTAACGTCCTATTGAAAAAAGAGCAGAAAAGAACCTATCTCCATTTTTTTCAAAAAAAGTACTATCGAAAGATAACCAAGACCTAATCCCCAAGGACCAAAGACACAACCGGGGCTTCCATCGCTATAATCATTTGTGGGTTAAACTATGACAAGAGGATTATAAAAGCTTTGTCTCCCAATCAGTCTAGAATGTTTTTTCTAATATCTCCGGCCGCCGCCACCACGCCCGAAGCCTCCTCTGCCTTGGCCCCCGCCGCCACCTCGATAACCTCCCTGATCCCTTTTGGGGCGGGCTTCATTAACAGTGATGGTTTTCCCACGAAGCGTTCCACCATTGAACATTTTGATAGCTTCCTGAGCGTCTTTCTCTGTTTCCATTTCCACAAAACCAAAGCCTTTAGATAAACCGTTATATTTATCTCTGATGATATTTACGGCTACAACTTTCCCGGCCTCAGAAAAGTTGACCCGCAAATCTTCATCAGTGACTTCATTGGCCAAGTTTCCAACAAATAAATTTTTATTCATTTAAACCTCCTGTGCTTTATCGTCTTCCCTGGGTAAAAAAGCATTAAATCTGCCCATTACCCTTAATTGAGGCGCTTTTTTTCGCTGTTATTGCAAAAGCTTCACATTAATCGCCGAGGGGCCTTTCTGCCCTTGCTGGATATCGAAGCTAACCCGCTGACCCTCATAGAGAGTCTTAAATCCGCTTTCCTGGATAGCGCTGTAATGAACAAACACATCTCTGCCTTCACCGGTTTCGATGAATCCAAACCCCTTGCTTTCATTAAACCATTTTACTTTGCCTTCAGACATCTGAACGTCCTCCTTTCTAAAAATTTTCAAAAAACCGGGCTAAACAATGGCAGAAAAAAAAAACCACCAAAACTATTGAGAGCATGGCGGTTCACCTCTGCACTTCAAAATTTTTGCCGACTTTTGCTGTACCCAACTAAACAATGAAAATTTCATGGGCACTTTTTGAATGTGACTACATCGTAAACCTGTTTTTGCGCAAAGTCAAGGTTTTTGTAAAAACAACGTGCCTGTAACCCTATCAATTTTTGACGTGGAGTTGTTTTACTTTCCGTGAATAACCAAAACGCGCAGCCACCCTCAAAAACAGCGCCTAAAAAAGAGAAAAAACATGGAGATTACTGAGTTGCGTAATTTGCAACAAAATCAGCGAGACCTTTAAAATATTGTTCTTTTCCCCAGTGCATGAGGCTATTGTGGTCAGCACGGGGAATAATGATCAGTTTTTTATTCTCTGCCCCTGAACTCGCGAAAAGCACTTTGGCCTCTTCCAAAGGGACCAACGAATCATATTCAGCGTGGATAATTAGTGTGGGTTTTTTAACAAAGCGAATCTTTTCTTTGTTGAAAAAATTTTTTCCTTCCCTCCACACCGGATGTTCAAAAGGGATAAGACCAAAAAGTCCTAAATAATGACGAAAGTTCGTTGCTGAGCCGCTTTCCACAATAATTCCAGCAAAATCATCCTGATATTCCCTGGCAACTTCGATAGCGCAAAGGCTTCCCAAAGATCGGCCCATAACAAAAATTATCCCTGAGCAACCATTATCCTTAAGCCATTGTTTCACCCTGACAAAAATTACTTTGGCATCCTTAAGAAGGTTGGCAATCGTAGGATCACCATCACTATACCCATATCCCCGGTAATCAACAACCAGCAGGTTAAGCTTTATGTCATTAAAGAAGGGGGCAATCTCATCATAATCAGGCGCAACTTCACCGTTTCCGTGAAAAAAAAGAACGGTGGGAGAACTTTCTTGAACTTTATAAAAACGGCAGCCAATTTGTATCCCTGGTTCAACCTCAAAAAAGAGGTTTCTTGGATCATCCTTACCCGCGTCAGGTAACCTGACAGGATAAAAAAGAACGTGATGAACCTCCGGCTGATCGAACACTTCAACAGGATCACATGATTCCATATACGCCCGCTTTCTTTGTGATAATAATTTTACTTCCCCATAATCTTGATCAGTGTTTTTTTCCCGTTATCCTCTGTCTCCGTTCTTTATGCCTTGCCGCTGATTAAACAAGCAGCGCTGTCACTTCCATTTCACACAACAAATCATCCCGGCAAACAGGGGTGTCTATCTGAAACATGGTTTTCTCGCAAGGAAACCCAGCCCCATCAACGAGGCGCAGACAGGGAGCGAAATCCTTACTCCTCTTGAGGTAAATAATGGCCTGGGCTACATCCGAAAAGGTGCCGTTAACCTGGTGCAGAATATTAGACACTACTTCCAAAATAAAAGTCATTTGCCGCTCAAAATCTCCCACATGCAAAGTTTCTCCGGTTTTGTTGATGGAGGCGGTTCCACTGATAAACAATAAAGCGTTTTTCGGGAAGCGAACCGCCACAGCTCGACTGAACATTTTGCCATACGTCGTTGGTTCGTTCTGCAAGGGAGAAGGCTGTTGGCTAAGCGACAGAGCTTCTCCGGAAAAGGCACAGAATTCGATGGATAACAATCGGCTGCCGACAACATGGCCCTGAATACTGGTGCTGGCGGGGAAAAAGTGGTCGACGGAATAATGCCGTTCTTCAAAAAAAATTTTTCTTGCCTTATTAAGCAAATCGTAATCACGCAGGATGTTTTCCATGAAAAGCCAGGTGCGGGCAATTGCGGCATCCTGCATTTTGCTGGCGCGCAGCACTTCTCCTATCTCACGAAAAGCTGAAGACAGGGACTGGTCGGTTCTGACGGATGGGCTGAAGAGAGGAGCGCTGAATAACAGGTTCATTCCTGCGGTGCTTACTTTGATGGCTTTACCGTGTTTTTCTACCCGTGTCTTTCCCCTTTTTGGCCGCGCAATAACCGATGCGTATTGAACGGGAAGATCCGGATGGCCGATGAGGATTAATGGTTGATTGGAGCGCGAGGGAGCGATGGCGCTGGCAGAAAAAGACCCTGCTTTGGGTACCAGGTGCGGCGGCAGGATAATCTTTTCCTGCAGAACATATCCGTCTCTGATAGCGTCTGCCAAAAACGTGCCATCATCACTACGGACAAAGTCATTGATGACGTGAAATTCAAGACTGAAACCATCTTCGCGCAGTACTAACGGTTGCCGCATGATGTGTTCCTTTAGGGAAAAACAAACCTGCCCAGGTGTCCGGTAAAACAGCAATCAGCGCCGTAGCCCTTGATTTTCTGCGTGTAAATGAAACGTCCTTCGTTGATGTCGGCGACCCTGACGAAACCAGTGCCGGCAACCAGGAGGGCTTCCCCGTCTTTCGAGGCATCTATTCCGTAACTGTCCTGCCCGCAGATATGGGGGGATAGCGACGTGTCGACCTTTTCGGGCGAATCCATTTCAATGATCCTATGGAGTTTCATGGTGGCGGCATTGATAAGGAACAGTGTGCCGGGATAGCCGCTGACACCGATTAACGTCTCCCCCCGGTGATGGAAGACAATGTGCGTGGTAATGCGATGAAAGCGCTCATGGGTAAATTCACCGAGCAATTCCGGGCCAATTTCCCTGAGCCGGTACTTGTGCACAATACCGGAACCGAATATACCTACCTTGACCCCCATAAGGCCGATGTTGTGACCCGAAAGGTAACAGACAATCGGGTCTTCCGGGTCGAATTCAACATGGGCTGCGGTCAATGTCGATAGCCGCCATTCCCGGCTGGTCTTTAAATCAAGAACAAGTATTTTTGAAGGTACAACACCCCTTGCCCGTACCTGTTCCCAGACACGAGGCGCTTGATCCGGCGATTGAACAGGAATGGGCTCTTCGATCCGCAGTCCCAGTTCAGTAAGAATCAAAAATCGGCGTGAGGGATCGAAACATAACTGATGCAAGGCATCTCCCAAATCCCCTTGCCAGATCTTTTCAATGCTTCCGGAACGAACCGAAAGCTTCCAGATCGTCACCGAAACACCACCCCGGGGATTCACAATGCGCCGAACAGTGGCCTCGACAGGCCAGGAGGCAAACCACAGCTCCCTTTTTTCATGATCGAACCAGTTGGTGGTGGACATGAATTCATTCCCGACTCCAGGATCAACCAAGAAAGATGATCGCTCATTGAAATCCAGGTGTAGGAAACGATTAAACAGATTAAGGCCCACCTGGTATTTTCCGTCCTCCAGCGCAAGGTAACTGTGCGGCGCCAGACAATATTCCCACCACTGCGCTTCCGACATTCCATAAGGAAACGTATCGTTGGCAACAGGCCACTTATCCCGCGCCCCTTCAAAGTCGGCTTTGCAGCTTTTCTCCGCGCCCGTGAGTTCTACCTGAAAAGAAATTGCCGCGGGGCGTGAGGCAGGAAAAACATAATGAGTCTGTACCAGCGTGCCTTTGTGTAGACAAGGGGCCAGAATATCGGCAAAAGGAAATTTGGACGAAAACAGAGGTTGTTCGCTTTGTGTTGTGGGTAGCTTCGTAAACTTCATAGGTTTAATAATTTACCGTGGCGGTAACCTGAATAAAATTAAATTCTTTTATCAGGCAATATAAAAAGATCACCAAAAAAATAATTATACGTGTCCGGCGTGAAAGAGCGTACGCCGCTGTCAGGATAAAACGTCAGTTCACCAAAGATTATTTTTTCTTTTATAGAATATAAATCAACGCGAATAAAGGGGAAACCTTTACACAACTCGCCGGCAATAGTGACCATGGCTTTCAAGTTGGCCGGCTTCTCTATGACAAGATCACTGCTTGGTTTCCCTTTGTGTGCGTAGATCCTGTTCCAATCCATGTCGTACGCATTATATTTTACACCTTCGGTGCTGAATCTGCCGGTACAGACGAACAACACTTCCGGTTTATTGTTGTAGCAGTAAAATTTGTAGTCTATAAGCTCATTAAATTCTTCGTTCACTAAATACTTTTCACAGATAAGGCGAGGGTTAATATCTTTATAGGCCCATTCCCGGCCGAGGTGGTAATAATTTTTTTTAAGCCATTTATTCATTAAATGACGGCAGGTTTCCCAATTCAGGCTTTCCTTGTTTTTACATATTATATTCATCTTACTGCCGTGAGTGGCCTTTATTACAAAACGTTCAGGCAGTTTGAGAAAATCGATTTCATCCACATCATTGTACACGCCGTACAATTCATTTAATATCCCGGCAAAACCCTTATCCTCGAGATATAGCCTTACTTCATATTTGTCTGTTAACGTGGTCATGAGTGGCGCTCTATAATATAACTTGTACCACTGTAACTTTTCATCAAATGTTTTGGGATCATTTAAGTTTGGAAAATATCCATAAGCTTCCCAATAGAATAAATAAATGAATAGCTTATCCGGCAGAACTTTCAGAAATTTTCGCCTAATTCCGTTAAAAAAGCGTTTATGACCAAACATGATTTGATAATACTCATCAGCGTTATCTTCGCCGATATTATAAAGGTACTGGGTTATGGAAATATGGAAAGCGAACTTTTCAATCACACCTCAAAGTCCTGCGGGAGTCCGGACTCATCGTCATTAATAAATACTGACGCCGTGATGTGCATCGCGTTAACCAAGATAAGTCCCTCTCTGATGTCGCTTTCCCTCAGACATGCCTCTATTTGGGACGTGATGTTGATAAAACCGCGCCTGCTGGAAACATTAAACCATAATTCTTTGCGAAAGGTTTTCATAGTATCTCCTTTTCGTTCTTCCTTAGTAAACGCCGGTTCCGTGGTTATGGTGATAAGGAGACTTAGGACCACCGTTTTGTTCTTTAATTGTCAGCCGACCGCTGCTGTGCTTTGCATTTTCTTTTGATTGGATATAACATAAAATTACTATTTTCAGCAAACCCGCTTTCCCGGTTGGAAATTTAAAGACATCCCGTTAAAAAATTTCGTTTGTAATTTTTGACAAAAAATGTAGAAAACTTAGCATGTTATCTATAGCTATAAAAATCCTTATTCCAAAAAATTTTTAAGTTGTGTTATAAGAAAATCGTTTAAAATCTCTTGTTATCAAAGACTGATACATCTTTTTATTCCATCATTTTTCTTCTTAAACTTTTTATGACTCATAAAACAAGCACTACTAAAACCCCCATCAAAATTGGGATTATCGGCATCGGTTCGATGGGTAAAGGGCTCCTATACCAATCCCATATAACCCCAGGTATTGATTGTGTGGCGGTCTGTGATATAAGCATTGACCGCTGTGTTGACGCCCTTAAATTATGCGAGTTGCAATATAAGATTGTAACCAATCAGAAGGATTTAGAAGATACGATTCAGAAAGGCCTCATCGGGGTTTGCGAAGACGGAATACTCCTCGCTGAAAGTGAAAACATAAAGGTTCTCGTCGAAGCTTCAAGTTCGATTATACCAGCAGGGCAGTTTGCCGTATCCGCTCTTGCCCACGAAAAAAACCTTGTTTTAATGAACTCGGAGATTGACCTTATTTTTGGCCCTTTGTTTTCCCAGGCAGCCAAAAAAAATGGGGTGATTTATACCAGTTGTGATGGTGATCAGTATGGAGTCCTCAAACATTTAATTGAGGAAATCCAGTCTTGGGGATTTAAACTGGTGATGGCCGGCAATATAAAAGGTTTCTTAGATCGTTACGCCAATCCTACCAGCATTATTCCTGAGGCTGATAAAAGAAACCTCGATTACAAGATGTGCACGGCTTACACTGACGGCACCAAATTGAATATTGAAATGGCTCTCATTGCCAATGCGTGCAATCTTCAAACAACCGTCCCCGGCATGAATGGACCCAAAGCCAGGCACGTTCATGAAGCGTTGCGTCTTTTTGATTTTGACAAACTGTGGAAGAATAAAACACCGTTGGTTGATTACATTCTTGGCGCTGATCCCGGAGGCGGCGTCTTTGTAATTGGTCATTGCAATACCCCCTATCAGCGGGAAATGCTTTCCTATTATAAAATGGGGGGAGGCCCCTACTATGTATTTTATCGGCCTTATCACCTTTGCCATATTGAAGCTATTGCCAGTGCTATAAAAGCAGTCTCGGAATCCCAGCCTCTCATGCAACCCGATTTTGGATTTCAAACCAATGTCTATGCGTATGCGAAACGCGATCTTTATCAAGGAGAATATTTGGATGGGATCGGAGGATATACTTGCTATGGACTTATTGAAAACTGCGCTGATAATATTGGTGTTCCCGGCCTCCCGGTTTGTCTTGCTGACCAAGTAATCTTAAAGCGTGATATTACAAAAGATCAGAAAATTTTTATGAGCGATGTGATCTATGTCCCGGACCGTCCTGATTTTTCTTTTTATGACAAGGCACGGGAATACTCAAACCAGAGGCAGGCATGAAGCTCGGTATTATTGTGGTCTATATGGTAAAAGAAGAAAATGAGCCCATCTTTACCTTTCATCTAAAAACAATTGAGCAGTGTACCACAATGCCTTATACTATTTATGGAAGTGTTAACCGCCTCTTACCTGCGTTTCGAAAACAGCTGATAAACCATCCCCGGATAAAAACGTTCGAACTGCCCTATCCCGAATTTCGAGGAAAACGAGAACATGCGTATTACTTAGAACAATTAATCCAACGTGCTCTTCAGGATGGCGTAAGTCATATTGTTACCTTACACGTTGATTCTTTTCCCGTTAAAGCAGGTTGGGCCGAGCAGTTGGCCGGGGAACTATCAGACTCTTGTGTGTTGGTAACCATTGCCAGAAAAAATTTTTTACTTCAATATACCGCCTGTCTTTTTTTCCATCGAGACTTTTATCTTACGCATAAACCAACTTTTCATCTTTCTGAAGATGAGCTTTCTTCTTCTCAGTACCAGCAGTTTTGTCGTGAAGTCCCCCATCACGCGGGTGATTCGGGTTTTGGGTATGTTTTTAAGGCTTATTCACAGGGATTGAACTGGACGACATTGCAAAAAACCAGCCTGGAGATAGATGTTCATTCTTTCAGTACAAGGCACCATGATTTTGGCTGTATCTATGGCGATCTTATTTTCCATTTTGAGGGATCTTTTCGTCGTCCTGAATCCTTAGAGAAAAAATGGGTTCTGGCAAGGTTGAATCTTACCCCATTTTTTCACCGACTTAACGAGGTCCTAAACCCAATGCTTCCCAAAAAAATCAGCAATTATATCCGGAAACGTCTGGTAAGAGGGGCAAATGCAAGTTATGTGAGAAGGGAATTTTTAAAAGACCCCGAATCATATTTGAATTATTTACGAACCGGAAAAAAAACGTTAAGAGGCAACCTTGGTTCATAACCCTCCCGGCTCATTCGGTCTGTCAATCAATAACTAATTTCTCGTCGATACAATCTCTGTTACATCGGTAAGGACATAGGGGGTATCGTAATCCCCATAATAACTGAGGTCTTCCAATAATGGAAAATCACTGCCGAAATAAAAATTGAAGATCGATCTAAAGGTATTAACCGGGGTTATCGAATCATAAAGAGAGGCATTCCCGCCATCAGGAAGATAATATGCGTTTAAGATTATCATCCGCTCCCTGACTTTTTTTATTATCTTTTTATCAGTTAAGTTCAATGGAGGATGGGGGCGTCCAAGAGAAGCCGATCCGTGGTCTGCTTGTAATATAATAATCGGTTCAGTCTTTGATTGGGCCAATATCTTATCAATAAGCTTTTTTACTTGTTTGTTTATAAAGTTCAATTGATCCAGATAAAGCTTCTTTTTCCCCCATTCCCGCCCATCCATCTCAAGGGATGCTTTATCGACCATACCGCCACCTGCGGTAAAGAGATAGGGAGGGTGGGGACAGGTAATATGGGCAAAAATGAATTTAGGCCCCTTTATATTATGCACTTCGGAAAGTTTGGAAAAAGTCGCCGGTATCCTTGACCTAGCTTGCGTCCTGGCAATGTAGTTATTAAAATAGGCAAGCTCGGTTGTTTTAATAAGAACCATCATAAATTCATTATACCAGCCGCTGCTGATATTTAGATCAGCAGATTTATTATAATCCGTTCCGCTCCAGCCTGACCCGAAATTGATAAACTTATAGCCATGTTGTCTTAAAAAGGAGGCCACCTTATTCTTATTGATCATTTTATGGGGAATTGACCGGTCTTTTGATTTAATTGTGTCGTCATTGGATATGTAATTATTAAGATATTCCATATTCAAGGACGAGGCCAGAGACAGAAAGGTTACCGCATAGTTTGACCGGCTTTGCGAAACCACATAAAATCCCTTTTTTGTAAGATAATCGGTAAATTCATGGTTATTAAAAGCATATATCTTGTTCAGGGTCTCTGATCCTGCATAGGCATCAAGGATAATATAGTAGATATCCCTAAGCCTAAGATGGGATTTATCTCCATGGATGACATTATTGTTTGAATTTGCCTCAAGTGCAGTGTTATCCTTAACGACAGGGGCTTCTTTGATTTGATAGACGATAATATTGATAGTAGAGATAACAATCAGAGCAAAGACGATTACGGTTAATATGTGTGTGAGATCAGATAAATCTCTGCGTGTTTTATAAACAAGATAGACGCCTGCAGCCAAGAGAACAGCCCATAGGGTCAATAACATATCCGGGTTTTTCAGAAACTTTATCTTCCAACCTTCCAGGCCCGTTAAGACATGTCCGTATGAAAAAAACAGGATTAAAAAGATTGTTACAATCAATGAGGCCTTTTTGCCGTTTTTTAAAAGGAGATTTAATAATAATAAAGAAGTTGCCGTAAAAACCAGCGAAACAGCCGCCGGCAGCAATATCTGCGAAAAATCAACCTCATTAATGTTTTGGGAATACAGAAATAGTATTGGATAGAGGCAAAACATGAGCGGGTAGAGGATTGATGTCCTCTTCATAATACTTAACATTCTCTCCTCATCATCAGATACAGCGTCCTTTGTGAACCTTTGATTTTTATGGATCTTTTTATTGTGAAAAACTTCCTGAATTCGTTCTCAAAATTTTCCTGTGTATAATCGGTAAAGATATCCTCCCTTGTTATAAGAAGCCTGCTGACCTGCGAATCGCTCTTGGGAATAAATTCAATAATAAGAGACCGACAAAGCCTACTGAAAAAGACAGCTAATTTAGCAAACTGCACATTGTTTGAAATAGCCAGATGATGGATCAATGCTAACGCAAACACTGCATCAGCCGGACCCCTCTGAATCAAAGACATCCTTTCCTCATTCCCCCAGCCGATGTCGGAGCTAGGGTTCGCTAAATCCATCAATAAAGGCAGAATGTTTTTCTCCCTCTTTTTTTCACAATGCAGGTAATTCTTTTCAACCGCCGCAGGATCGATATCAAAGGCAATGGTCGCAATGCCTTTCATGCTGGCAATTCTGCTGAATATCCCCACATTGGCACCGAGGTCCCACACTGTTGTCGGAGAAATTTCATCAAGAAATTCTGCAATGATCTGCCTTTTGTGCTTAGTTGCATCGGCAGAATAATTGGTGTCTTCGTAATAATTCCCCCACTCTGTACCTTCGGGTCTCCATTCAATATGTCGGATCGTGGTCTCAAGGCTGTCGATAATGCCGTTAAGGGATGTCTTGCTGACTTTGTATCCGGCGGCCTTTACTTTTTTATTGCCAAAATAATTCTGACTTTTTGCATGGAGATGAATATGCGACAGGATGCCGAACCTAAACCAGCTCCTCCTTGGAAGAAGGGTGCTTGCCAAATCCAGGGGTATCCCATCGATATATACCCTAGCAAGTTGGTTGAGCCTTTCATCGGTCATGGCCATCAACGCAAGGGGGGCAAGAAAATGTTGACAAAATTGTCTGTATGCAATCCAAGGGTTTCCTTCCTGATATTTCTCGAAGGAAAGGGTGTCGATCAAAACCGGCCTGCCCCTTAAAAATTGTATATTGTAGGCGCTGGCGTCTTTCAGGGTCATACCGAATTGCAGGGCAATCTCTTGAATGCGAAGAGTGGTTGATGCAGCTGATTTTATCTGACTAAAGCACCATTCATAAGGGTAGGATATAAATGGGATGACTTCCGGCCGGATTATTTTGTATGCGGGCGAATCATCTTCCGGGTGGATATCTGTTTCAACATGTGGTATCAGTAAATTTTCACTGACAAGCCTTTTATAAAGGCCTGATTGCATTAGCCTGTTATAATGCCCTTGATAGACCTTATTGATTTGTCTATAAATAATGCCATCACGCATAAAGAGGAACCCGCTGGGGTCTCTGAAGGAACCCGGAAGCCCCAGCAGGCTACTGACGCTTTTCATGATTGTCTTCTTCCTTCTTTGACAATGACCGGAAATATCCCATTAGGATTTTCCAATACCTCTTTATTGTGTACAATCCTCCAATGACAACGGCCAAGACAATCTGTAATTCCATTTCTAATTCAATAATGCATTAATAATCCATGGCCAAGCGACAATCGAGTGGATACGATTCTGGTCATTTTCCATATCTCGTAATG
>LQYC01000098.1_pt1 | contig 12397 bp, 11 predicted proteins | sample 661771 | NCBI WGS metagenome assembly LQYC01 (sample SAMN03483023, study PRJNA281117) | bioreactor metagenome | isolation source: benzene-degrading methanogenic enrichment culture from a contaminated... | place: USA: oil refinery in Oklahoma | collected 2011-05
CGCCGGAGACAAAGAATTAATGAAAGGATTTTTAAAGGCTTCCGAATTATATTGATATGATAGTCAATCTATTATGCGAAGGTCAATAGTATAAAAAAATTTAAAACCGCAAAACAAAAATTCAGTGCCGGATTAACCCTGACGATCGGGCAATGAATTATGTGGCGCAGTCAACGGAAAAATATGAAGAATAAAATTGCCTTATTGGCAGCCTGTTTACTGACAATCGCCGGATCGGCGTTGGCCGAATCCGATAACGCCATTCTTTTATCTCCCCAATCTGATTCGCAAGCCTTTATCAACGAATCGAATAACGGCGGTGAATATATCGCCGATGAAATAATCGTTAAATTCAAGGGCGACAAAACCGATTTTAGAGTTCTTAAGGTTGCCCGAGGCCTAGTGGGAACCATAATAAAAGAATACCTCAAACATGCCGATGTGGAATACGCCGAACCCAATTACATCGCGCACGCCCTGATGGTTCCCAATGATTCCCTATACAAATACCAATGGAATTTCGGCAGTTCAGATAAAAACGGGATCAATATGGAAAAAGCATGGAATATCACCGCGGGCGATAATTCAGTAATCGTGGCCGTGGTGGACACCGGGATCGCCTATGAAACTTACGGAAAATTTTGCCAAGCGCCGGATATGGCCCAAACCCGTTTTACCGCCGGTTACAATTTCGTTTCAAATACCGCGCACGCCAATGACGATCAAGGTCACGGCACGCATGTTGCCGGAACAATCGCCCAGAGTACCAATAACTCTCTGGGAACTTCCGGCATCGCATTCAATACCACATTGATGCCGGTGAAAGTTTTGAATAGTTCGGGCAGCGGTTCTTACTCGACGATCGCCAATGGCATTCGTTATGCCGTCGACCACGGCGCCAAAGTAATCAACTTAAGCTTGGGCGGGAGCAAAAGCAACACGACCCTGAAAAACGCGATAAAATACGCCTACGACAAGGGCGTAACGGTAGTGGCGGCTTGCGGCAACGACAATGCCAGCGGTTGCCTGTACCCCGCCGCTTACAGCGACTATGTCATTTCAGTGGGCGCCACTCAATATGACGGCACCAAAGCCCCCTATTCGAACTACGGCTCCAATTTGAACATTGTCGCGCCGGGAGGCAACACTAAGGTTGATCTGAATAACGATGGCCAAAAAGACGGAATTTTACAGCAAACCATTACCGACTCCAGCAATGTTTGCAGTTTCAACTATTACCTCTATCAGGGAACTTCGATGGCCACGCCCCACATCGCCGGTATTGCCGCCCTGTTGCTCGCCAAGGGCAACGCCACCACGCCCGACCAGATAAAAACCGCGATTGATTCGACGGCCAAAGATTTGGGTGCGGCCGGCAAAGACAAAACTTACGGCTATGGTTTGGCCGATGCCTATGCGGCATTGCAATGGCCCGACAACGGCCAACCAGAATGCAGTGTTGACGGTGATTGCAACGATGGTTTGAATTGCAACGGCATCGAAACCTGCCAAACCGGAAAATGCGTTGCCGGAACTGCCGTTAATTGCTCCTCGTTAACCGACAAATGCAACACCGGTACCTGTATCGAATCAAGCGACGCTTGCGGCGCAACCCCGAAAACCAACGGAACTTCCTGCGATGATGGGATTTACTGCAACGGATCAGAAACCTGCCAAGCCGGAACCTGCACCGTGGGCGGCGCGGTAGTTTGCAACGACAACAGCGATTGCACCAGCGACAGTTGCAGTGAAACAACAAAGTCTTGTTCATATATCGCCAAAAGCGACAACACCATCTGCGATTCCGGAATTTGCTGTGCCGGATCATGCAAACCCGGCATCGCGGCTTGCTCGACCGCGACAACCTGTTGGAACGGAACAAACCAGTATTTAAGCTTGGCAACGGCGCAATTCAAAAAATTCTGCAAATGCGCGCAAGGAACCTATGCCTATAAAAACTACAAATCGAGTTTTAGCCGGAAAACCGTGTGGAAATACGGCAATACCGGCGACAACGAGATATGGACCGTTTCGTCAGCAACATCGCTCAGCCCGGTCTACAGCGTAACATGCAACGACAACAAAGCCTATCTTACCAGCCAAACTTACGCCAGGTAGAAATTAACCAACAAAAACCGCGGGTTTGCCTTTCCGCGGTTTTTGTTGTAAAAAAACATTAATAACGGAAATTGTTCTTGATACTTTTTTTGATACGGTAAAAACGATTCCACTTTGCCGGCGATTTATGTCGTTATTGAACTCGAGAAATATAAATTTGGCGCCGCGGTTTCCGGTTTATGCGCCGGCGCTCGGCTCCCGCAAGATAAAAAATATCGCCGCGGCCATCGCTATACCGTTGGAAATCGGTTTAATCGCGGGTTTGGTGATTCAATCCCTTCCTTAAATCGTGATAATTTGCAATAATGTAATCAATCGCGCCGCGACAAAATCATACGGCATAATTTTAGCAAACAATGAATACCTTGTCGCTTTAAAAATCAAAAATATATTTTCCAAATGTATTTCGTCGAGCGGAGTATGAACCCCGCACGACGACCAAAGGGGGCACCCCTTTGGAATCCTCTTGGTGTACCCCGGGGCAAAGCCCCGAGGTATTGCACTCAATAAAACAAAACAATCATAATCAAAAAAATGGACCAAAAAAAACTGGAAAAATTTAAAGACATTCTAACCAAAGAAAAAATCGAGATTACCGCGGAATTGAACAAGATCGCGACACAAAGTAAAACCGACCCCAAGGAATGGATAACCAACTTCACCGGCAACGCCAATGATACCGGCCACGAATCACTGGAAATTAAAGCCGATGAAGTCGAAGAATACGGCAGCGATGTCGCCATTACCAAGCGAATGGCGCAAAAACTGGCCGATATCGACTTGGCTCTGGATAAAATTGAAAAAAAAGTTTTCGGCAAATGCGAAGATTGCGGCAAAGATATTCCCATCCAAAGACTGGAAGCTTTCCCAACCGCGCGTTTTTGCACCGAATGCGGCAAATAGAAACCAATGAATAAAAGATCGGTAAAAATTTTAGTTCTCGCGGTTGTTGCGGCAATCATTATCGGCGCGATTTTTTGGGCTATCCGGCCAAAATCCGCTTTAGCTCCCGCGCCCGGCCCGAATCTGGCATCGTCGGAAACCGCCATATCCGCCAATGCGTCATCATCGCAAACGATCGCGAAACTGGAAACACAAACAGCGGACTGGCAGTTTTACTCCAACAGCGAACGCGGTTTTTCTTTTAAATATCCGGTGGATTTCGGCGCCAATGTCTGGAAACCTGAAATTTGGCCGCCCGCGGTAACCGTAGTTGGCGCGAATATCGATCCGATCGAAGCCGGTTGCCCGAATTTACAAAAATCATCCGATGACGCACCGGCTAAAAATTCAAGCGCGACCCCCTACGGAATCCCTTATTCTCTCTATATCGGCAGCAATATCGGTGCCGGCCAGCTCTATTCGGAATACTGCTATGTAATCGCCGATAAACAAGGCGGCAATATTGTCATTGATTTTCTCGTTCATTCCCATACCGGTTGCGGATTCGGCGGCTGTGGCGCCTATTGCGGCACGCAATACGAAAACGAATGCACAAATCTTAACCGGTTCAAAGACATAATTTCGCCGATCAGATCGATGGTAAACACTTTCTCGTTTGTTGCCAAAAATTAAGATATTGAAAATCACACCGATAGAAAAATATTCCCGGCGCTCTTCCGGAATATTTTTTTAATTCTTTTCGTATTCCAACGCGAAAACTCAACTTATTGCGCCGGCATTTTAATTGAAAATTATGAAAATCAATTATCAAAACGCAATTATAACAATAACAATCCTTTTGGGACTGGCGCTTGCCGCCACAATCGGTTTTTATTTAGGCGACAAAAAGCCCGGAGAATTAAAAAACACTCCCGAAACCGCCGAAAAGACTCAAATTGCGGATAATGAAACCGAAATCCCGGCAATTGAACAAAAATTTGAAAGTTCTTTGAACGAAGAACAAACCATTGCCGCGGCAACTTCAACGCCGGCGGCGAACAAAGAACCAAAATCGACCGAAACTTCAATAGCGGACGATGAAATTCCCTTGGAAAACGCCGAAAGGTTTGTAATTTCGATCGGCGCCAACGATATCGGCAAAGTTACGGCCGACCTGCTCGACAAGGGATTCATTAACGAACCGGAATCATTTAAAAAATTGATCGGCTCTTCAATTCTCGCATTCGTTCCGGGCGGCTACCGGCTTTCAAAAACAATGGCGGCTTCGCTTGTCGCCAAAACTTTGCAAAGCAAACCGTATATGGTCTGGATAATCGTTCCCGAAGGTTTGCGAAAGGAAGAAACCGCCGATCTTTTGGCAAAAGATCTGGAATGGACTATTGATCAAAAAGAAAAATGGATAAAAGAGGATACGGCGGCCGATAACGACTATTTTGAAGGCGTGTACTTTCCCGACACTTATCTGATTCCGGTCAATGAGGCACCCGTTGATGTCGCCAAACGATTGATCGCCAAATTCAATGAAAAATTCGCGCCCTACTTGCCGGAATTCAGCTGGCAAAACATAAAATGGACCACCGGCCTTAAATTGGCCTCGATCGTTCAAAGAGAAGCTGTCAACGCCGCGGATATGCCGCTTATCGCGGGCATTTTATGGAACCGCGTTGAGCAAGGAATGTCACTCGACGCCGACGCCACGCTTCAATACGCCCGCGGCGATACCGGTAACGGCTGGTGGGCGCCCGCCGCGGCTAAAGACAAGCAAATTGATTCGCCCTATAATACCTACACCAATAAAAACCTGCCGCCGCACCCGATCTGCAATCCGGGGATTTCCGCTATCGAAGCCACCCTGAATCCGGCCCAAACGGATTGTTTGTACTATCTGCATGACGGCAATCATTCCACGCATTGCGCCAAAACCTACGAAGATCATCTTGAGAATATCCAAAAGTATTTAAAAAATCAAAATTGAGGCCGCATCGAAAGCGAATCGCCGAGATTTGATTTTGAGATTTAATTTGCGTGATTCGCTGAAAAAGTAGTATAATTATTTTATTGAGCGCGATGTCTCGGGGTTTTGCTCCGGGGTGCGCCAAAAGGATTCCTCGGGTAACCCGCAAGTACTCTCGTGAAGGAATCTCCCTTTGGCCGCAAGATCGGGGTTAACGCCCCGATCGCGGACTCAAGCGGACTCAAATTGAAAATATAAAATTTATCGCGCAGATAACAATTGGATTTGCCGCGTGATAATTTTTCCCGGATATTAAAAAACCGGAAAAATATCGCTTGGTAAATTTAATAAGAAAATGACAAAATCGACAAAGATAATCATCGCGGTAGTTATTACCACGATTGTCGTAATCGGCGCATTGGCGCTGACTGGACCCCGCGGCGAAAACAACCAACCAGTCGTAACGACACCGCCAACCAATGACGAGCCCGCCAATGTTCAGTCGGAAACTCCGCCGGCGGCCACAACCGGCGAAAATCAAATCCTCGAAACCGAAACCACCATTGATGAAGACTTAGCCGATATTGACGCGCGAATGACCGGCCTGAACGAAGATAACGCCAATATCGAAACCGGGCTTAACGACGCTTCCGGAGATACTATCGTCAAATAACCACCAATAAAACCATGTCCAATAAAAAAATTATAATTGCGTTAGCCGTGCTGGCAATACTGTCGTCAACCCAAAACGCCGCCGCGATTTCAATGAACGAATTGCCGGCAACCCGGGGCAACGCGGCAACCTCGACCGATATGACCAAAAATAGAGGCGCAAACGACAACGGACGAAACGCGCTTTCAAAGATACAAGAAAGAGGCGGCGAAGAAATCGACCGGCGGGTTGAGTCGTTGAATAAATTGGAAGAACGGGTGCGATCAATGATAAAAATAAACGACAGCCAAAAAAACGCGATTATCGCGCAATTACAAACGCAGATCGAGTCGCTGAACGCGCTTAAAGCCCGGATCGCGGCCGGGACAAGCGCGAGCACCACTTTGGAAAACGAAAAGAAGATAACCAAAGAGTTCCGCGTTTATGCCCTGACGATTCCGCGGGGGTACATCATCGCCGCGATCGACCGAATCGACAATATGGCCCAGAAATTGCAAGGTTTGAGCGATAAACTCGCGGCCAAAATTACGGAAACCAAACCCGATAACGCGGCCAAGCTGCAAGAAAGCGTTGCCGATATGAATACCCGAATCGCCAACGCCAGAACGCAAGTGATGGCGGCGCAAGCAAAAGTTGAAAATTTAAAACCGGACAACGGCGATGAGGCAATCGCCAAATCAAATCAGGAAGCTTTGATCGCCGCCAAAGGATTGGTAAAGACCGCCACAAATGATTTGAATTACGCGCGCAATGCCGCCAACGCCCTCGCCAAAGAACTAAGAAAACTGGGAATCAAAACAAATGTCGGCTTTGGCGCCGCCACCACAACCGCCTCGACCACGACAGAATTATAAAAATACCCAATATCAAAAATCCCGCCACGCGGGATTTTTGATATACCCGTTGTTTGATTTGTCGTTTCGAGTTCTTGGAGTTATTATGGAACCATAACCCCGCGCTTGCGGGGAAATTATTTGCATGAACGATTATCCTGAAGTTACGACAAAAATGGTTCTCGCCGAATTCTGGAAAGGAGTCAAGCCGCACAAACGGTTGTTTTGGGGCAGTTTAATCTGCTTTTCAATCAGTTTTGCCATAAATGTTTTTGTACCGATATTTTACAAAGATTTTTTTGACACTCTGGAATCATTTTCCGATAAAAACGAAAGCACCCCCATATTGATACGGATCATATCAATTATCGCTCTGTTGCATTCTATTAATTGGGTTTTCGGACGAATATCGGTATTGATGGCGAATCGACTTGAAGCAAAAGTGTCTTCTCTTTTAAAACAAAATTCTTTTAATTATTTGATATTGCACTCGCGCAATTTTTTCGCGAACAATTTTTCGGGAAGTCTGGTACAGAAAATCAACCGCTTCAGCCGTTCATTTATCAGAATTGCCGATGCCGCTTTTTTTGAGTTTCTTCAATTATTGATCACGGGAATTGGAGCGATTATAATCACATCATTTATTTCGCCGATGATTTCCCTGATAATCACCGGCTGGATAATTATATTTGCAGCCTTTAATATTTTATTTCAAGTGCGCGTCAAAATTAAATACGATATCGCCGCCGCCGCCGCGGATTCTAAAACAACCGGACTTCTTGCGGACAACATTACCAATTACAGCCCGATTTCCCTGTTCAACGGTTATAAACGCGAATCGGCGCTATTAAAGGAAACCGTTAACGATCAAGCGAGAAAATTATGCTTTTCATGGGATTTATGGATTGTTATTAATGCCATCCAAATCGCGTTAACTTATACGATCGAATTTTTCATATTCTATTACGGCATTATTTTCTGGCGGCAAGACCTGATCACGGCAGGCACATTTGTTTTGATGCAAATTTACATTATCGGAATCGCGCAGCAATTCTGGGGATTGAATCGAACCGTGCGCGAGGTTTATGAAAGTATCGCCGATTCCAAAGAAATGGTGGAGATTATGGCTTTGCCGCACGAAATCAAGGATGTGGCCGCGGCAAAGGAATTAAAAGATGTTGAAGGGGGTATCGAATTCAAAGAAGTTAATTTCAGCTTCAACGAAACTCGCAGTGTTTTAAAAGATATCAATTTGGTTATCAGCGCCGGAGAAAAAGTTGCCTTGGTTGGGCCGTCGGGAACCGGCAAAACCACATTCACGGGATTGCTTTTGCGGCTTTTTGATCCAGCCGGCGGCGCGATTTTCATTGACGGACAAAATATCCATAATGTCACCTTGGAAAGCTTGCGCGCGAGTATCAGCCTGGTGCCGCAGGATCCGGTTTTATTCCACCGAACGATTATGGAAAACATCCGCTATGGAAAACCTCAAGCAACCGACAAAGAGGTGATTACCGCGGCCAAACTCGCTCATTGCGATGAATTTGTCGATTCAATGCCATTGAAATACGAAACATTGGTGGGAGAACGAGGAGTCAAACTTTCCGGCGGCGAGCGCCAGCGCGTCGCCATTGCCCGCGCCATTCTGAAGAACGCGCCGATATTGGTGCTGGATGAAGCCACTTCCAGCCTTGATTCGCAATCCGAAATGCTGATTCAGGACGCCTTGGACAAATTGATGTCCAGATGCACCACCATCGCCATCGCGCACCGCTTGAGCACAATCCGCAAAATGGATCGCATCATCGTAATGGACAATGGCACTATCATCGAACAAGGCACGCACCAAGGTTTGATCCGCAGAAAAGGAGGTATCTACAAAAATCTCTGGTCCCTCCAAGCCGGCGGCTTTATCGAATAAAACCTGAACCTTGAATCTTAACCAAGGCCTCACCCCTATAAAAACATAGTTTTTATAGGGGTGAGGCCTTTTCAAGTCCATGTTATATTTTTGCCATTTTACTTGACAAATTTACAATTCTGTGCTATCATTGTGGTAGACTGTAGGGATATGGCATGAAATGCCGCCCCTATGGAGGTATTAAAAATGAGAAAGATAGTTATAGCACTGGCAATTTTTGCCAGTATAATGGGCGCAGTAAGCGCTCAAGATGGTTATGGGGGATATTTCACCCTGAATGGCTCACACACTGTTACATTCAACGGTGTGACAATATCAGCGCTTTCCAGTGCTGAAGGAATTCAGATCAATGTAAGCACTGACGCGACCCAGGAAAAAAATGTTTGGGTTCAAGTGGGAAATATTTCACAGAAACTCCCGCTGAACCCAGAGAACGGGTTCAAGAACTCGACCGTTCTCTATGGATATGGGAATTCAACCGCAATGGTTGAATATTCCTGGTAATAACCTCCTTCCTCATTTTCTAAATTTTTTGGAAACTGGATTGGAGGTTTTTTGTTACATTGATTCTTTATATTTTTCGCCTAATCAAAGGTTTTTTGAAAAATGCGCTGATTTTGGTGTTGGATGAAGCCACTTCAAGCCTGGACTCGCAATCAGAAATGCTCATTCAGGACGCCCTAAACAAGTTGATATCCAGATGCACCACCATCGCCATCGCGCACCGTCTCTCCACCATCCGCAAAATGGACCGGATCATCGTAATGGACAACGGCGCCATCGCCGAACAAGGCACTCACGCCGGCCTGCTTCGCAAAAAGAAAAGTATCTATAAAACCCTCTGGTCCCTCCAAGCCGGCGGCTTTATCGAATAAACTATTGTCAACTTATATCTTCGTTTGAAGTCGTTTCTCAACTGATCTTCAAGGCGCAAATGTTGATAGTTATGTATTGCAACTTGCATTTCACAGGTTGCATTCCACAACTTGCATTTGATATTTCCTTATTAAAAATCCGCTTATTTATCCCACATTTTCAGCTATCGCTAAATTTGTAGGATATTTGGTGCTTCTAAATTTTGCGGTCGCAAAAATTAGCAACATTGCTCTTTTTTTAAAATACAGATACCAAGACTTGCATAGGCCCAGTATCTGAAACTTTTCCGTAAATTGCTAAACCGCGGATTTTCCATATCTATTGAAAATTAAACAATTTCTGATAGATTTAAATCGGTTCTTAAGAACCGGTGATTTAATTGAACCAGATACGAATTTTGTCCTTAACCAGCATTTTATTGATGTTGATGCTGGGAGCAGTATTTGCGACGGATAGTGTTAGAAATGTCGACGGGTTCGGAAACGGGAGTATTTCTCCACGTGCCATAATGGTGCATACGAACGCGAACTTGTCGGGCATGTTCGAACAAGGGCTTGCCTATAGCTACTTAGTTATGGGCAACGGTGATCGCGAAAAATGGTTACCGCCGGGAGACAATTCAAGCTTCGGTAATTATACCCATTTGCCAAAAGCTTATCACGGTGGATTCGGTGTTTTCCCGGGTAATTGCACGGCAGAAAGCATGAACGCGGCAACAATCGGAATTGGGTTGTTTTATCCGCGAGAAGAAACCGGATCGCAGAAACAAATGGAAGCCGCCGCCGATCTGGTTGTTAGTTTAAGCCTGAAAAACCCAACTATTCAATATGTTTTCGGGCAAAATGTGACCGCGTTCTATCTGATGCAAGATGCTTTGGGCACCGGTAGCAATCCTGGTGGATTGATGTATAACCCGTGGTATTTTTCGGTTAGACGGTTTTCGTCGATCATTAATGAAAGAGGAAAGCCGTTTGGAATTTCATTTCATGTCGTCGATTCCATCGGAAAATACTGCAATACAACCAGCGGCACCAATATAACACATCCCATCGAATATCTTGTAAGAAATGTGAATAACCAGTAACATTTTTATCAAGATTTCTTTTTTTATGGATCCGCATCAAAATATCAACATTTTTTGGTAAAATAAAGTAATAATCAAACTATCAGAATTCGCTGTTTCGCAATTCAAAGAAAATTATATTTTACAAACCAAATCGCTTAAATGGCGATTTTCTGGTAAAATAGTAGAAATACAACAATATGGCCAAAATTATACATTTTCTAGCCGTTGCGCTGGCAATGGTGTTGCCAATTTTAACCCAAGCGCGGGAAACCGCGCAAATCACTGATTGGTATGTCAAGGATTTTCGGTCAACGATTACCGTGCAAACCGATTCGTCGCTTTTGATCGAGGAAAAAATCATTGCCGATGCGGGAAATTTTCCGGATAAGCATGGGATTTTCCGCGTTTTGCCGTTGGAAACAAAAACCGACAAGGGGACGATCAAAACTCCGGTGTCGCTGGTGAGTATAACCGATTTTGAAGGCAACGCGATTCCTTATTCGGCCTCGACAAATAATTTTGACCATACTGTTACCTGGAAAATCGGCGATGCCGATAAAACCGTTACCGGCGTTAATGATTACGAGATAACTTATTTGGTAAAAAACGCGGTGCGATCGGGGAACGCGGGTTTTGACGAGCTTTATTGGAACTTGAGCGGAAATTTTTGGGATATTGAAATTGATAATTTTACGGCCAATGTCATATTTCCCGCCGGAATCGCCCAAAACAACAGCCAAGTATACCTCTATAGCGGCGGGTTGGGCCAAAAAAACAACAACATGGCAAGCTACGAGTGGACCAACGACAATACTTTGAAAATCGCCTCGAAACAAACATTATCGCCCGGGCAGGGAATTACCGCGTCGGTAACATTTCCGAAAAACATTATAAAACCTTATCAACCGGGATTTTTTGAACTCTATGGCGAATATTTTTGGTTTTTAATTCCGTTGCTTGCGCTGCTTATCGGTTATTACTTTTGGAATAAATACGGCAAAGATCCGGTGGTCGATAAAACCGTAATTCCCGAATTCGAGATTCCGGAGAATTTAACGCCGATGGAAATGGGATTGCTGGCAAGCAACGGAAATTTTGGCGATTCGCTGATATCGGCGACAATTATCGGTCTGGCGGTCAAAAAATATATCGTGATTGAAGAAATTCCCAAACAAGGCGTATTCGGCAAGCAGGATTTTCGATTGAAAAAGGCCGGCGGCGGTCCGGAGCCGCTAATTGAGCCGGAAAAACTTCTGATTGATAAAATTTTCGGCGCGAACAATGAAGTTTTGCTTTCCAAACTCAAGAATAATTTTTACAAAGATTTGCCCGAAATCAAAAAAGCGGGCGTTGAGGCATTGAAAAATAAAGGGTTAATCTGCCAGAGCGGTTTAACCATAAAAATGATTTTTATCGCCGCGGGATCAATTTTTTTGTTTGGAATAATTTTTGCGCTCGCCATTGGCGATCTTTGGCTCATCGTTTCGCTCGCGCTTGCGGGAATTGTTTTGTTGATTTTCGGATTATTGATGCCCAAGCGCACGCCAAAGGGCGCGGAACTGAATTGGCGCGTAAAGGGTTTTAAACTTTATATGGAAACCGCCGAGAAATACCGGGCGCAATTCAACGAAAAAGAAAACATCTTTGAAAAATTTTTGCCCTACGCGATGGTTTTTGGAATGACTAAACTGTGGATTAAAAAAATGGAAAAAATCTACGGCAAAGAATATTTCGCCAGTTATCATCCGGTGTGGTACGCGGGCAATTTCGCCGCCGGATTTAACGCCAATGATTTCACCATGCGGATGAATTCGTTATCGGCCGGAATCGCGGCCAACATCGGCACAACTTCGGGCGCGCACGGTTCCGGCGGTGTTGGCGGGGGCGGGGGAGGCGGCGGCGGAGGCGGTTGGTAACCGAAAACAACAAACAACGATAGATGACAGGATAACAATCATAATGTAAAATCAAAAATATATTTTCCAAATGTATTTCGTCGAGCGGGGTATGAACCCCGCACGACGACCAAAGGGGGCACCCCTTTGGAATCCTC
>LQYC01004540.1_pt1 | contig 12392 bp, 9 predicted proteins | sample 661771 | NCBI WGS metagenome assembly LQYC01 (sample SAMN03483023, study PRJNA281117) | bioreactor metagenome | isolation source: benzene-degrading methanogenic enrichment culture from a contaminated... | place: USA: oil refinery in Oklahoma | collected 2011-05
ACCCTCTGGATTCCCACGCCTGTGCCCTTCAGGGTATTCGTGGGAATGACGTGTGATAACCCTGTAGCAAGCTACAGGGAATTATCAAGTTAAATTAATTTTCTTGGAGGAACAAATGAAAATATATAGTAACACAATGCTAAAACATCCACCCGTATTGCTTTTGTTGTTCTGTTTACTCGCCTTACTCTTCGCGGGCTGCTCAAGCATGACTTCCAAATCAAACGAGATCAAGGACGTATACGTCAAACCGGCGCCCGATGCCGGCTTCATTCAGCACCCCGAACGCCAAGAAAAGTGCGCGGATCTTCCTTTCCAGAAGGTCTGGATCAAATCGGGTTTTGACGCGGCTGAATTCAAGACCTTGTTTGTCGCTCCGGTCAACACCCAGTACATGCTGGAAATGGACTGGCTCCATGGCATGAGTTCTGCCAGCTGGTACGGCGGGGTAAAAAAGGATATCGAAGGGCTTGCCGTCTATTTTCACGACCAAACGGTAAAGGAATTCAAGGATGATCCAAATCAGCGCTTCCAGGTCATCGATAAGCCGGGCCCCAGTGAACCGCGTACCCTGAGTCTTGAACTCGCGCTGATCGAGATCAACCCCTCGCAACCGGTGTTGCATGCGGCCGGTTGGCTGGCGCCTGGCGGCGGTGTGGCAGCGGCAGCCATCAATCAGCGAAATGCCGCATTCGAGGGACGCCTGCGGGATCTGCAGACCGGCGAAGTGGTAGCCACCTTTGCCGATCGGGAAATGCAGGATGTCGGCCCGATTGATTTGAGGAAATATACTTGGTACGGACCCGCCAAGAGCATTATGAATCAATGGGCGAAGCAGTTCGTGCAGATCGCCAACCGCAAACCCGGGGAGATCGTGACCGATCCGATTCCATTTACCTTGAAACCTTTTTAGCTCGTTTCCATCCGCTTCTCCGAGTTCTCAAGGCGGAGAAACGGATGGATTGAAAAACCCAACAGGGTGTGGAGAGTACATGGATAAAGCGCATGAACAAAAACAGGAAGATGACCGAAACGATAATAGGAAAAAGAATTAAGGGACAAGTATCCATCACCGCAGTGCGATTAACTAAGCAGGTGGGCAAGGCGCTCGTTTGGACGTTGCTGCTGCTGGGCATCGCCTGGGGGGCTCTCGTTCTGTGGTTCGATGGTCCTTCAGCCCGTTGGCTGGCGGTGATTCTATCGGTTGGGTTTGCCGCAGGAAGCCTGATCCTGCTCGCTGTGCTTCGCCCCTTCTCACGCGGGGTCCTTATCGTTTTGGCAGCTTTCCTGGTACTCGTAACCTGGTGGAGTTTGATTCCGCCCCGGAATGACCGCGACTGGTACCCTGACGTGGCCCGGCTTTCGCACGCCACGATTGAAGGAAGCCGCCTGACGATTGAAAACGTGCGCAACTTTGACTACCGAACCGAAACAAACTACACACCCCGGTGGGAGACGCGCGCCTATGATCTCGACCGCCTGCGGGGGGTCGACCTCTTTCTCTCCTTCTGGGGCCCCACGCTCGTCGCCCACACGATCACGAGCTGGGAGTTCGACAACGGGCAACACCTGGCCATTTCCATCGAGACCCGCAAGGAGAAAGGGGAATCGTACTCGGCGGTGCGCGGCTTCTTCCGGCAGTACGAGGTCTTCTACGTGGTGGCTGACGAGCGGGATCTGGTCCGACTGCGGACGAACTATCGCGGGGAGCGCGTGTACCTCTACCGGATACGCATGCGACCCGAGCAAGCGCGAGCGTTGCTTCTCGACTTTATGAAGGACGTCAACCGCCTGGCGGAAAAGCCCCTCTGGTATAACGCGCTCACGTACAACTGCACCACCGCGATCCGTTACCACGCTAAGCACGTGGCAGAGGGACGACCGTTGGACTGGCGGGTCCTGGCGAACGGTCGTCTTGACGAACTCGGGTACGAGCAGGGAAGGATCGACACGAGCGTGCCCTTTCCCGAACTCAAGAAGCGCAGCGACATTACGGAAAAGGCCAAGGCTGCGAATGACGCTCCGGACTTTTCGGCCAGAATCCGCGCGGGGTTACCGGGGCAGGATCGCAAATCGCCGGCTCATTAAACCCCGTTAGAAGTCTTTCACACGGGGTATTTACCCCATGCGAAAAAGCGTAACCATCCTTAATTTTACCCCATGCTCCCACAGGGCCTTTCTAACGGGGTAAAGGAGGTATTTTAGATTGAAAAAAAGGTTTTTTTCATTAGTTCTTGTGGTTTTTTTATTCTTCTTAGCCTCTGCGTGCGCCACGCCCGTGGGAGTGAAAAAAACAAGCGAGCAGGAAGTATACCGTCAGCTCTCGGCAAACGCACTCTCCGGTGACCAGCCGAGCTTTTTTTCGAGTCAGTTCCTTGAACGACTGAGCCTCGCCGACCAATATGAGAAGGACCCGAAAAGCACACTCGCCGAGCTGCACGCCGGTTTGGGTCACCCCGATGAGGGGGACCGCCTGTTTGCTCTTGCGGAGCTCTCCCTAACCTACGCCCGGAAGAAAAACGATCAACCGTACTTCCTGACGGCGGCGCTCTACGCCTATTCCTTTCTATTTCCCAACGATACCAGCAAAGCCCCTCTACCCTATGATCCCCGCCTGCTTCTCGCCCTGGTCGTTTATAACCGCGGCATTACCAACGGACTCCGCGCGCCGGAAAGCACTGAGATCAATCTGAGTCCGCGGCGCTTCACCCTGCCCTTCGGCTTTCTGGATCTTTCAGTGGACAGTTCCGGATTTTCTTATGGCGGATACCGGCTCGCCAAATTCGTTTCCGTTGATGATTTTGAAATCCGGGGATTTCGAAACCGCTATCGAAAGGTGGGGATTGGCGCCGCCCTTTCAGCTCGCCTTGAGGGGGCCGATAGCAAAGGAGCGAGCGAATGGATCCCGCCGAAGGCAAAGGTACCGATAACCGCCTTCGTGCGGATCGAGCAACCGCGGCAAGCTCTTGATGGCGGTGAATCGAAGGGAACGATTGAACTTTACAACGTGGACGAGATTCCGGCGGTGAGGATTGGCGAGTATTCCGTGCCGCTGGATTTCGACCCGAGCGTGTCCCTCGCTTATCGTCTTGAGGGTGCCCCGGTCTGGGATTTTGAGATCGCGGGGTTCCGCAAGGGTAATTTCCTGTTATCGGGTATGAAGGATGAAGGGGATTTGTTCTTTCTTAACCCCTATCGCTCCGGCCGGATTCCGGTGGTCTTGGTGCACGGCACCGCTTCCAGTCCGGCGCGCTGGGCGGAGATGGCCAACGAGTTTCTCGGCGATCCCCGCGTTGCGAGCCGCTATCAGTTTTGGGTCTTCATATACAATAGCGGCAATCCAATTGCCCTTTCCTCCATGTACTTGCGGGAGGGGTTGGAAAAGGCCGTAAGAGAACTTGACCCCTCGGGCAAGGATCCATCCTTGCGCCAGATGGTTGTCATCGGACACAGCCAGGGGGGCCTGCTCACCAAGATGACGGTGGTAGAAAGCGGCAGCCGCTTCTGGGATGCCCGGTTTAAGGTGCCGTTTGAGCAGGCGAAACTCCCTGCGGAAACCAGGGATTTATTGCACCGAGGAATGTTTGTCGACCCGCTGCCGTTCGTGAAACGAGTCGTCTTTATCGCCACCCCGCACCAAGGGAGCTTCCTGGCAGAGAACTACCTTGGAAAAATCGCCCGCAAGCTGGTAAGCCTGCCCGGGACGATGACGACGATCGGGAAACAGTTGTCCCCGCTCAGCCAGTCCATGATGGGAAAACCTGGGTTTCGTATCCCCACCTCCATCGACAACATGGACTGGTCAAATCCCTTTTTGCGGACACTGGCATCGTTGCCGATCACGGAGGGAGTGAAGGCACACTCGATCATCGCCGTTAAGGGCGATGGGCCTCCTGAGAAAGGGAATGACGGGGTCGTGCGGTATTCGAGCGCTCACATCGAAGGCGTAGAGTCTGAGCTGGTGATGCGCTCCAGCCATTCGTGCCAGTCAAACCCGCAAACCATCGAGGAGGTGCGACGCATCCTTTACGAGCACGCCGGAGTGCAGTAATATCCTCTCCCAAAGAGGGACTCTCTTCCGTCACGGATGGCGAGAACTCAAGAGAAAAATGCGATTTATCTGCCGAAGCGTGGACAAAGCAAAAGTCGTTTTTTGATCGTTTACCAGTTTAAAGGGGGATGCCTTGTTTGATCAGGCCACATGAGGAAGCCAAAAAGAAATTTTAAGAGGAGAGATTATGTGTACTAACCAAGTGAATCCTGTTAATGTCCCGAAGTCCGCCACTGAAAAAACGGTTCAAGTGTCTCACGATGTAACCCGCACGACCCTCCAGGTCCTTTCAATCGGCATACTTATCTGTGCGGTTGCGTGGATTATCCGTCCTTTCGTTATCTCGGTTATCTGGGCCGGCATGATCGTGGTGACAACATGGCCGATCCTGCTTGCGCTCCAGGCGCGGCTGAAGAATAAGCGCTGGCTTGCGACGGCAATCATGACAACAGCAATCCTCCTGGTTGTTGTCGTACCCGTTTTGCTTGCCATTGCAGCCATCATCAAAGGAGCTGACGACGCCTACGCCTGGGCGAAGTCTCTGTCAACCTTCACGGTGCCATTGCCACCTGACTGGCTTAAAGCCATTCCCTTGGCCGGTCCGAGGCTGACCGATCTTTGGAAAGAGATTGCACTAAAAGGACCGGAAGAACTTTTTACGTACCTGCTTCCCTATGCCCGGCAAACCTTAAGCTGGTTTGCGGGCCAGGCAGGCAGTGTCGGGATGGTGGTCCTCCAGTTTTTTTTGACGGTGATTATTGCAGCCATCCTCTGTGCCAAGGGCGAGGCGACATCCGCAGGGATCAACGGTTTTGCCCGCCGCCTGGCAAGAGAGCAAGGGGTGGCGGTTATGCATCTCGCGGAAAAAGCGATCCGCGGCGTGGCCTTGGGTGTTGTTGTTACGGCAATTATACAAGCGGCGGTCGGCGGTATCGGTCTGGTCGTTACCGGGGTGGCGGCTGCGGCTTTGCTGACAGCGGTTATGTTCATGTTTTGCCTGGCGCAGATAGGCCCGGCCCTGGTGCTAATCCCAGCGCTGATCTGGGTCTACTGGAAAGACGGGGCACTATGGGGGACCATTTTGCTCGTCTTCACGGTCCTTGCTTTAACCCTCGATAACTTTATCCGTCCTATACTTATCAGAAAAGGGGCGGACCTGCCGCTGGTTATGATCTTTGCCGGGGTCATCGGCGGCCTGATAGCCTTCGGTATTATCGGTCTTTTCATCGGCCCGGTAGTGCTCGCCGTGGCCCACACCCTCCTGAAGGCATGGGTTTCGGGTGGTGCGGAGGTTGAAGCGGTTGACAAAGCAGTGAATGGTGAAATTTGAGAAACCGTTGTTACCTTATTTAAACAGATATGGAAGGCCTTGACCGAAGTTCGAAAAATGATGGCTTATAGTAATGTATCAAACAATATCACGAAAGGAGAAGTTATGAAAGGCAATAAATGGACACGAATGACCGCTTGTGCATCCGCAGGCGCCATGCTCATGAGCGGCCTGGGCGCAGTTTGTGCCGCAACAGCCGGAGCGCAGCAAGCCCCGCCATCTCCGGCCACAAAAGATTTCAAGGGTGTCATCAAACTCGATGTCCGCGATTCGGTTCCCGACTGGGGACCGTACACACCAAAGCAGGCGCCTAAGGGAGCGCCGAACATCCTGTTCGTTCTGTACGACGACACCGGTCTTGCTTCCTGGTCGGCATACGGCGGCAGGATCAACATGCCGACGCTGGACAAGCTGGCTGCGAGAGGTTTGACCTACACGCAATGGCATACGTGTGCGCTTAGCTCGCCGACCCGGTCCACGATCCTGACCGGACGCAACCATCACGTCAACGGCATGGCCAGCATCACGGAGGGGGCCAACGGATTCCCTGGCGCCCACGGCCGCATTCCGGATGCGTGCGCCACCATCGGGCAGATCCTCCAGGACAACGGCTGGAGCACCTTCTGGCTGGGCAAGAACCACAACATTGCCGAGCAGGACGTCGCTTCGGGCGCGAGCCGCAAGCAATGGCCGCTGCAGAAGGGCTTCGACCGTTTTTACGGCTTTATTGGCGGCGAGACCAACCAATGGTATCCCGACCTCGTCGAGGACAACCGGTTCATCGAGCAACCGTACGGCCCTGAGGAGGGGTATCACCTCTCCAAGGACCTTGCCGACCAGGCCATCACGATGATCCGCGACCAGAAGGCTACCAATCCCTCGCGGCCGTGGTTCATGTGGTTCTGCCCGGGCGCCAACCATGCCCCTCACCAATGCCCGCAGGAATATATTGACAAGTATAAGGGCAAGTTCGACGACGGCTATGAGGCTTACAGAGAATGGGTACTACCGCGAATGATTGCAAAGGGCATCTTGCCAAAGGGTACTCAACTCACACCTTTCAACCCGCTGCCGGAAGCTATATCGAATCCTGCAGACTTCGTGCGACCCTGGAATTCACTTAACCCCGACGAGAAGAAACTGTTCGCCCGCCTGGCCGAGGTCTTTGCCGGATTCTCAGAATACACGGACGTTCAGATCGGCCGTATCATCGACTACCTGGAAAAAACCGGCCAACTTGAAAATACAATAGTGCTCTACGCAGCCGACAATGGCGCATCCGGAGAAGGCACGCCCAATGGCTCGGTCAACGAAAACAAGTTCTTCAACGGCTATCCGGATGAATTGTCCGAGACCATGAAGTACCTGAACGTTCTGGGCGGACCGGACACCTACGAACACTATCCGACCGGGTGGGCCGCCGCCTTTTCGGCGCCGTTCCAGATGTTCAAACGCTACTCCGAATACGCGGGCGGAACCTGCGACCCGCTGGTCATCTCATGGCCAAAAGGCATCAAGGCGCGTGGAGAGGTCCGGAACCAGTATCATCATTCCACTGACATCGTCCCGACGATTCTGGACATCTGCGGGCTGGAGATGCCAAAGGTTTATAAGGGGGTAAAACAGTATCCGCTTGCCGGCGTCTCAATGCGCTACACCTTCGATGCCGCACCCGACGCTCCGACCCAGAAGCATCGCCAGTATTACGCCATGCTTGGAACCCGCGGCATCTGGGAGGACGGATGGAAAGCCGCCGCCCTCCATGCCCCGCTGACCGGGAAAGGTCACTTCGACAAAGACCAGTGGCAGCTCTACCACGTGGATACAGACCGCGCCGAGTCGAAGGACCTGGCGAAAGAGCATCCCGAAAAGCTCCAGGCGCTCATCAATGCATGGCTCGAAGAGGCAAAGAAGAACCTGGTGCTGCCGCTGGACGACCGCTCCGCTTTGGAAGTACTCAACATTGAGCGGCCCTCAGAAGAGGCACCCCGCGAGAGATACATCTATTATCCTGATACCACGCCGGTCCCTGAAAGCGCGGCTCCCAACATCCGCGGTCGGTCCTACAAGATCATTGCCGACGTCGAGATCACCGACGCGAACTGCTCAGGCGCTATCTTCGAGATTGGTTCGCGCTTCGGCGGTCACACCATGTTCATTAAGGACCATAAATTTTATTATGTGTACAATTTCCTCGGCATTAAGCCGGAGCAGGTATTCGTCTCTCCGCCGCTCAAGCCCGGCAAGTACGCCCTGGGCATGGAGTTTATCCGGGAGAAGTCGGGCCCGCACCATGAATCCCTTGGTACGGCAAAACTCTATGTGAACGACAAGGCTGTTGCTGAAGGCCCGATGAGGGCGCAGGTCGGTAAGTTCGGCCTGGGCGGGGGGCAACGCGTCGGGTACCATATCGGCGATCCCGTAAGCAGCCAGAACACAAAATCCGGGAAGTTCCAGGGCGGCAGGATTCTGGGCGTGGGAATAACGACCGAAAAGGCGCAGTATTCCGATCTCGAAAAAGAAGCACAGGCAGCGTTCAGCAGAGACTAGGCCGTTGACCTCGGCTGTTTGTCTGAGCGGGCCGGCGTCTTCAGGCGTCGGCCCGCTCATTAATAGCAAAAAAAGAATGCGAAAAAATAAAAACAAAATAGCAAAGGTTACCAGACCGCCGGTGGAGGCCACGCAGGGAATACACCTGCTTGCCAAGCCCATCGGGCCGGTGTGCAATCTCAATTGCGAGTACTGCTTTTATCTCGAAAAGCAGGCCTTGTTCGGCCCCAATGAGAAGTATCGTATGTCCGATGAAGTGCTTCGTGCTTATATCACCAAATACATCACCTCCCAGCCCACGCCGGTTGTTGAATTCGTCTGGCAGGGGGGAGAGCCGACCCTGTTGGGGATAGATTTTTTTAAGAGGGTGATCGAACTGCAAAAGCCCTTTGCTGGACGGAAAACTATCACGAATTCTCTACAGACAAACGGGACCCTGCTGACCGACAAATGGTGTGCCTTTCTCAAGAAGCACAATTTTATGGTTGGAATCAGCCTTGACGGCCCCAGAGAAATACACGACTGTTATCGACGCAACCGAAAAGGCAACGGGACCTTCGATCAGGTGATGCGGGGACTCAGGCTTTTACAGAAGAACAAGGTTGACTATAACGTGCTGGCGTGCGTAGCCCGAGAAACGGCCAAACGGCCGCTTGATGTCTATCGCTTTCTCAAGGGTGAAGATGTTGAGTTTATCCAGTTCACCCCAATAGTGGAGCGCATGCCCGATGTTTGTGGCTCACAGCTCGGTCTACGTTTGGCCGGTCCGGCTGCCTTAACCAAAGAGGAAGAACAAACCGAAGTCACCCCATGGACAGTTATTCCGGAGGAATACGGAGATTTTCTGATCGTTATCTATGAAGAGTGGGTACGTCACGATGTGGGCAAAGTTTTTGTCATGAATTTTGAGTGGGCGCTCAATGCCTGGATCGGCAATCCGTCGCCGGTCTGCGTCCACGCGAAGCAGTGCGGTCGATCAGTGGTGATTGAACACAACGGCGATGTTTTTGCCTGTGATCACTGCGTCTATCCCCAGTACCGACTGGGAAACATCATGACCAGTCAGCTTCCTGCAATGGTGGAAAAATCTCTGCAAATGGGGTTTGGCGTGTCCAAGGAAACCGCCCTGCCTCGCTGGTGCAGGGAGTGTGAGGTATTGGCTGCCTGTCAGGGCGCATGCCCTAAACATCGTTTTATAAAAATTCCTTATGATGAACCAGGCTTGCATTACCTGTGTCCCGGATACAAGAAGTTTTTTTTGCATATTCGGAAATATCTTCGCGTCATGACCAAATTGCTGGAAAATGGCCTTCCCGCGTCGTATATCATGGATGCGATAAAGGGGCCGTTGGTGGTAAAACTCGATAAAAAATGAATCGTCAGGTCAAGTATATCATACAAGACATGTTGATGAAGTAACACCAGGTTGGTTTGTTTTAATAATATAGTGTTTTTTGTTAAAGGAGAAATCATGGGTAATATTTCTTGTTTTCGCAGAATGGTGATAATAATGGCAATGGGTTTTCTCATGACCGGCGCTGCAATATTGGCACAAGGGGCTGAAGGAGGGAGCTCTCCCACGGAACCAGGACTAAAAACTTCGAGCGATACTCCGGAGCCAGCCAGTTATCTTGAGGATTTTCTGACCCGTGAGAAGTTGACCGGGGATTGGCGCGGGGTGCGGGAGGAATTAGCCAAAAAGGGGATCACCCTTGATGTTGATCTCACGCAAGTCTTACAGGGAAATGTTTCAGGAGGAAACCGCTTTCAGAAAAATCCTCAAGATCCCTGGGGAGGAGAGCCCGAGAACCATACCCTTTACCAGGGACATACCAGTTACACCCTCAACCTGGATTTCCAGAAACTGGGCCTCTGGCCGGGAGCTTTTCTCACTATCACGGGGGAGACGCAGTACGGCAACAGCTTTAACCCCTATGCCGGAACAATGGTGTCGGTTAATTCCAATGCCTTGTTCCCTTATCCCACTGAAGAGAAGTCCCACCTTACCGAGGTGACCTTTGCCCAGTTTTTGTCCCAGACCTTCGGGGTGAGAATTGGAAAATTAACAACCAGACTAGGAGACCGGAACCCCTTTGCCTATGACGAAAAAACAACCTTCCTGAACTGTGGTTTTCTTTATAACCCGGTTTTTTTTCGGACATGTCCATACAGCGCGCTCGGGGTTGGTTTTATCTGGCTTCCTACCCCGGCGGTCACATTTAGCTTCAACGCCATGGATACCGAGTGGTTGCCGAACACCAGCGGGTTTGACACAATTTTCCATAACGGCACAACCCTGGTCTCAGAGCTTGACGTAAAGACCAACTTCTTCGGAAAACCCGGAGGTCAAGTCTTTGGCGGCAGCTGGAGCAATAAAACTTTTACTTCCCTCCAGCAGGATCCCCGCATCATCATTAGCAATATCATTTTGGGAACACCGCTGGCAACAAACAAAAACTCCTGGTGTGTTTTCTACAACTTTCACCAGTATTTCTTTTTCCGGGAAGGCACCAAGGACCAGGGAATTGGAATATTTGGCCGGTTTGGCGTTGGGGAAGCAATAACGAATCCAATGAATTATCACATTGCTTTTGGTATCGGCGGTAAAGGTATGTCTGCCTGCAGACCTGATGACCGGTTTGGGATTGGCTACTATTATACCCGTTTAAGCGACGACCTGCCGCGGGTTTTATTCAGCAGAGGAATTATCCAGAACTATGAGGCAGGGGGAGAAATTTTTTACAACATTGCCCTGACCCCGTGGCTTCAAATGACTCCTTCAGTGCAAGTGATTGAATCCGGTATTCAAAAGAACAACTCAATGGCTACCGTGCTTTCGTTGCGCACGCAGATATACTTTTAGCGCAGGCGGGGTAAAAACTCTTTGCAGTCATGGCGCCCGCCTTTGATCTGAAAACAACCCATGTGGAAAGGAAGGTGATATTGATTAACCTTATTATCGCTAAACCTTTAACAAAGTGATAAAACAAGAAGGAAAAAAGTTAAGGAATAGTGTTCCGGACATAAATTGTTATGTGGAGAACACAGGTAATGTATTTAATAATAATTGAATCAAAGGAGGTAAAAAATGAAGAAAAAGTTGTTGCAAGGGTCTATTATTCCCCTTATCCTTATCATCATCTTAGCCATCGGCGGTTGCTGTGCTAAAAAAATGGCCGCGCCAGCGCCTGAGCCAATGCCGACCACAACCGTCGAACCAGCTCCCGTTGTTGAGGAACCTGCACCCGCCCCTGAACCGGAGGTAATGCTTATCCTTCATCCGATCTATTTTGACTTTGATAAATTCAACCTGGGACCTGACGCGATTGAAGCATTGAACAAAAATGCTGAGACCCTCAAGAAGAACTCCGGGATGAAGGTGCGGATTGAAGGGAATTGCGATGAGCGGGGGACGAGTGAGTATAACATGGCGTTAGGGGACCGGAGAGCGGTATCGGCCATGAAGTACTTGGGAACCCTGGGGATTGGTGCTGACCGGATGACCGCCATCAGTTACGGAAAAGAGAAGCCTTCATGTACCGAGCACAATGAAGCATGTTGGTCAAAAAATCGCCGGGACGATTTCAACGTACTTAAGTAAGAATAGGACAATCCCTCTTATCTTACCGGGGCACGACAAAAAAGTGCTCCTGGTAAATAAGGGTGGACTAAGGGATGATCAAAGGAGTGGTAAAAAAAGTTAGTTGTTTCAAAAGAATTTCCATAAAATTTTGTTAATAAAATTTGATGAAACCTGTATGAACCATGAAAGGAGCTGCCAATGAGAGCGAAAAGAATAATTGTGGTTATGGTCATGTCCCTGATCGCTTTTCCTGCTTTCGCCCAGGAAGTTACGCAGAATACCATGGATTCAGTGCGCGAGGCGCTCAAGGCTCAAAAGCGGGCGCTCATCGCGGTTAATATGCAGTTAACTGAAACGGAGGATGCTAAATTCTGGCCGGTATATGACAGCTATCAGAAGGATATGGAAAAAATCAACCAAAGCATTGGTGATTTGATTCTTGACTATGCAAAAAACTATGAAACCCTTACTGATACAAAAGCAGACGAACTTTTGAAAAAAAATCTTTCCCTGGAAAATGAAATACTCCAGCTCAAAACATCGTATCTCCCCAAGTTCAAAACAGTGCTTCCGGCGAAAAAGGTCGCGCGGTATTATCAACTCGAAAATAAAATCCATGCAATAAGCCGCTACGATTTAGCGGAAAAGATTCCCCTGGTTAAGTAAACCCCGTTAGAAGCCTTTCACAAGGGGCATTTATCCCGTTAGAAAATTTTCTAACGGGATAAATAAGGGTATTTTTTCGTACCACAAAATATGGCAGTAACTGTTTGTTGTAAATAAGTTATTCCATTTCTAATTCAATAATGCATTAATAATCCATGGCCAAGCGACAATCGAGTGGATACGATTCTGGTCATTTTCCATATCTCGTAATG
>LQYC01004530.1_pt1 | contig 12385 bp, 12 predicted proteins | sample 661771 | NCBI WGS metagenome assembly LQYC01 (sample SAMN03483023, study PRJNA281117) | bioreactor metagenome | isolation source: benzene-degrading methanogenic enrichment culture from a contaminated... | place: USA: oil refinery in Oklahoma | collected 2011-05
ATGCCCTCGAAAGTAGTAATCGGGGGTCGGGGAATGACGATGTGCTTTGTATAATTTTTGGGATACCCCGCAGCTTGCTGCGGGGAGGTTCATTAATTATTTTAAACGTGATTTCTGAACGTCCTTTAATACGAGTTTTATTATTTAACATTTAACGTACCAAGGCATGGTGGATGCGATACAGAATGCTTGGCGCAAGCGCGCTTAGGGTCTCGGTTGTTTCGCTCGGCACGTGGGTTTTTGGCGGCGACAACTGGGGAAAGGTAGATGACAACGAATCGATTGCTTCGATTCAAAAAGCGATCGAATTAGGTATCAACCTCATTGACACCGCGCCCGTATATGGAGACGGACATGCGGAGGAAATTCTGGGTAAAGCGATTCAAGGGAACCGAGATAAGGTTTTTATCGCTACCAAATGTGGCTTACAAAAAAAGGAAAGAGCGTTTATACATGATCTCAGACCTTCACAAATACGGAAAGATCTGGAACTTTCCCTCGCTCGTTTGAATATCGAGCGCATTGATCTCTACCAATGCCATTGGCCTGATCCGAAGACCCCGATAGAAGCTACTCTGGAAGAAATGCTCAAAATGCAAGCAGAGGGAAAAATTAGCCATATCGGAGTGTCCAATTTTAACCTGCCCTTATTGGAAAAGGCATTACGTGTCGCTCCGGTAGCAAGCATTCAGGTTCACTATTCTTTGTTAGAGAGAAGCATTGAGGAAAGCCATCTACTGGAATTTTGTAAGAAAAATGGGGTTGGAGTTATGACCTATGGTTCTTTGGGCGGGGGGTTATTGACCGGAAAATATAAAAACCTGCCTACGTTTCCCAAAAAAGACGCGCGTCGTTTTTTTTATCCATTTTATAATGGACAAGAATGGAGGAGGTATCACGGTTTTGTTGAAGCGATCCGGAAAATCGCTCAAGAAAAAAATAAGCCATTAGTTCAGGTAGCGCTCAATTGGCTTATTCAGCAATCCGGAGTAACGACTGCTCTTGTTGGAGCGCGAATTATGGAACAAGTGGAAAAAAATGCACAGACGATACAATGGGAATTGTCGGGAAGCGACCTTATTCAAATTGAAAAAATTTACCACAATTTTTTTAAAAAAATTCAGATGAATATCTTGCTAATTTAAAGTATAACTTAACCTTAAATCTCATATTTCTGGTTAGATTATGAAAATTATAATTTTGGGCGCGGGCGCGATCGGTTTAGTTTTCGGAGGCTTTTTAGCCAAAGCTGGCCATCGGGTCGTTTTTTTGGGACGGGAACAAAACGTTTTGGAAATTAAAAGACACGGTCTTTTTATCGAAGGCCTTTGGGGCAGCCACCTTATCAAGAATATGGTGGGATATACAAATCTTGAAGAACTAAAAAAGAAAGAAGGAGCATCGTTTGACCTTGTTCTTCTTACGGTTAAATCCTACGATACGGAGAACATGCTGAAAGCCTTTCACGAAACGTTTGTTGATCCAATGCCGATACTTTCCCTGCAAAACGGTTTGGGTAATCTGGATAAGATGAGCCAAATTATTGGCCCCCAATGGGCAATGGCAGGAAGAGTGATTTTTGGAGCGGAAATCGACAGTCCCGGAAGAGTATCGGTTACTGTTTACGCTGAAGAAGTAATCGTTGGAGGGATAGCAAATGGAATAGATTACCAAAAAGTAACAGAAATCGCGGATACGCTCAGTAATGCGGGAATTCCCACTCTTCCCACGCGCGAAATTAATAAATATATCTGGGGAAAGGCTCTTTATAACAGTGCCTTAAACGGATTGGGAGCGATCCTGGGAGTAAACTACGGTTTTTTGAAAGAACATGAATCAAGCCGGATGCTTATTACCAGTATCGTGCAGGAGTTTTTTAATGTCTTGGAAAAAGAAGATGTGACGCTGGATTGGCCGACTCCTCGTGTGTATCTTGATGATCTGTTTGAACGGCTTATACCGGCAACCTACGATCATTACCCATCTATGCTTCGCGATATCCAGCATCGAAAACGAACTGAAATTGGTTCGATCAATGGAGCGATTGTTGAAATCGCGCAAAAACATGGCATCGATGTTCCGGTGAATTGGCTTATTACCGCTCTGGTCAAAACAAAAGAGAAGATTGCCTTAGGAATAAAAAATTGAGTTATGAAAAAGCGCCTTGCTCAAAATTCAGTGGATGCGTACCTCGATAATTTTTTAAATTATCTGATGGTTGAAAAAGGCCTTTCTAAAAACACGCTCGAAAGCTACAGCAGGGACTTGCGAAAATTTATAAATTATCTTGAAAAAAATAATTATGCTGATGTATCGCGGGTAACGAACTTAGAAATAATGTCTTTCCTGGTTGAGATTAAATCTCAAGGACTTTCAAGCAAAAGCACGGGTAGAAATCTTTCCGCGGTGCGGATGTTTTTTAAATTTTTAGCGCAAGAAGGTTATTTAGATGTGGACCCTTCTATAAACATCGAATCACCGAAGATCCGGCCAAACCTTCCCTCGGTTTTAAGCATCGTTGAGGTGGATTCTTTGCTTTCCCAGCCGGATGTTAAAACAATGAGGGGACTTCGTGATCGCGCCATGCTTGAACTTCTGTATGCGACCGGAGTTCGGGTTTCTGAATTAGTCAACCTCAAACTCACGAGCATTAATTTTGACGTTGGGTACATTATTGCTTTTGGCAAAGGTTCAAAGGAAAGGATAATTCCTTTGGGAGACACGGCTAAGCACTATGTGAAGGAATACCTTGTGACCGCACGTCCAAAGCATGTAACAGGAATGATAAGTCCATTTTTGTTTTTAAACCCCTCGGGTAAAAAATTTTCTCGGGAAGGATTCTGGAAGATGCTTAAACGGTATGCTTTAAAAACAGGGATAAACAAGAAATTATCGCCCCATACGCTGCGCCATTCTTTTGCCACGCATCTTTTAGAACGGGGGGCTGATTTAAGAAGCGTGCAGATTATGCTTGGTCATGTTGATATTGCCACCACGCAAATTTATACCCACATCACTCAAGAGCGATTGAAAAAGATCCATAAACAGTATCACCCACGGGCTTAAAACAGTTATGGAAGTTATTACCACCCATGTTAATGCTGATTTTGATTCTGTCGCTTCAATGATGGCGGCAAAAAAGCTTTACCCACACGCGGTACTTGCTTTCCCTGGTTCACAGGAAAAGGGGTTGCGGGATTTTTTTCTTCAGTCCACGATCTACGTTCTCCAAACCGAGCGAATAAAAAAGATTGACTTTAATAAAGTCACCCGGCTTATTTTAGTGGATATCCGGCAAAAAGACCGGATCGGAAAATTTAAAGAGATCTTGCAAAAGCCTGGATTAGATATCCACATTTATGACCACCACCCGGCTTCAGAAAATGACATCCCCGCCTCAGTTGAAGTGATAAAAGAAGTCGGCGCTACAACGACCATCCTTTGTCAGATTCTTAAGGAACAAAATATCGAGATCACTTCCGATGAAGCAACCGTATTGATGATGGGAATTTATGAGGACACCGGAAGTCTCACTTTTTCTTCAACCACCGAAGAAGACTTTCTGGCTGCTGCCTTTCTTCTGAAAAAAGGGGCTAACCTTAATATTGTTTCTGATATGGTGACTAAAGAACTCACTGCTGAACAAATTTCTCTTCTTTACGAGCTTGTTCATACGGCCACGGTTCATACAATCAACGGAATTGATGTTGTTATCGCGAAAGCTTCATCCGACAAATACATCAGCGATTTTGCTGTCTTGGTTCATAAGCTCAGGGATATGGAAAATATCAATGTGCTTTTTGCCTTGGCTGAGATGCATGACCGGATTTACGTGGTCGCCCGAAGTCGGCTGAACGAAGTCGACGTCAGTAAAATCGCGAAAGAATTTGGAGGGGGAGGGCACCCGACTGCTGCTTCCGCCACCATCAAGAACTGTTCGCTACCCCAGGTTGAAGAAAAACTCAAACATATCCTTAAACGGGAAATCAATCCCCTAAAAACCGCCAGGGATATTATGTCTTCCCCGGTCCTCACGATAAACGCTCATGATCCGATCAAAGCTGCCGGTGAAATCATAACGCGCTTTCAATTAAGCACGTTGCCGGTAATGGACAACGGCAAACTGATCGGACTTATTTCCCGGCCGGTTATTGAGAAGGCAATTTCTCACAACCTGGAGAACCTGCTGGTCAAAGACTATATGGTTACCGAATTTTTTAAAGCCAAACCGTATACATCCTGGGCTGAAATCCAAAAAATTATCGTGGAACAAAGTCAAGGTTTTTTGCCGATCCTCAAAGCCGGAAAGTTAGTAGGAGTAATTACCCGCACTGATGTGCTTCGGGTTTTAAGTCTCGGACAGGGAGAACAGACGAAAAAGGTGTACAGTTTTGATTATGATCTTTCTCAAGTAAAAGAGACAAAGCTTTTTTCGTTAATGGAAGAACAACTGCCGCGTTCGATGCTGGAGTTTATGGAAAAAGCAGGAACCGTTGCCGAAAAAATGAACTTTCAAGCATTTGCGGTGGGTGGTTTTGTGCGGGATCTGCTGCTGCGTCGAAAAAATTTAGACCTTGATTTAGTGATTGAGGGAGAAGGAATAAAATTCGCGAAATATTTATCTTCCCGTGATAATTTTGTTGCCAAATACCACCGCAAATTCGGTACTGCTCAAATAAGAACTCCTCAAGGATTTAAAATCGATGTTGCTTCCGCGCGTCGGGAATACTATGAGTCACCTGCTGCCCTTCCGGTGGTTGAACTCAGTTCCATTCATCAGGACTTATACCGAAGGGATTTTACCATTAATACCTTAGCGATTCGTTTAAATCCCGGACATTTTGGGGAAATGATCGATTTTTTTGGGGGACAAAAAGATATCAAAAGGCGGGTCATTAAAGTAATCCATAACTTGAGTTTCGTCGAAGACCCAACCCGCATCTTCAGGGCTTTGCGGTTTGAACAGCGCTTTGGTTTTTCCTTGAGCAAAGAAACCGCCGATTTAATCCGCAATGCAGTAAAAATGGACATTCCCCATCGTCTTTCTGAAAGCAGGATTTTCGGAGAGTTGAAACTCATATTACAGGAACATAATCCGCCCGCAATTATTAAACGGATGGCTGACTTTGAACTCTTAAAATTCTTTCACCCTAAAATAAAATATGAACAAAGCGTGAAGGAATTGCTTGATTCTATAAATGAAGTTTTTACGTGGTTTGAGCTTTTGTATCTCAATGAAGCCTGGGAAAAATGGCGAGTTTACTTTTTAGGAATGGTTGATGGATTGAGTGATGAAGAATTTTTAAATTTGAGCAGACAGCTTTCTTTTCTTAAAAAAGAAAGCAAAAAGGTGCTGGTGGAGCGTTACCAGGCCAAAACCATTTTAAAAAGGCTTCAGCAACAGAAATCGCTTAAAGACAGTACCATTTTCGAATTCCTCAACCCTTTATCAATTGAGGCCTTGCTTTATCTTATGGCTAAAACCTCTCACCAACCGATAAAAAAGGCGATTTCTAATTATATAACCCGCCTGCGGTTTACCGGAGCGCTCCTTACCGGAGAAGATTTAAAAAAAATGGGCCTTCCACCCGGAAGGGTTTACAAGCAGGCATTCCAAAGCCTCTTAAAGGCCCGTTTGGACGGAAAAATAAAAACCCGGGAAGACGAGATTAGTTTCATTAAACAGCACTTTCTCTAAGACTCCCTGGGTTCATTTGGGAGAGCCGATTTTGAAGCTACTTTATGGTTTCGACATTTCTGAAGACCTGCATGCAGAGGTTTCCCATTGGATAGAGATATACCTTTACCCCCAGGTTCCCTTCGGCGCTCAGATATATGCGCTGCTGGCTTTCCTCTTCTATTTTGAGCTTTATCCCGTGTTTTTTATAAAGTCCTATCCAGCGCTCCGCCTCAGACTTGCATGTCCCAATACTCATCATAATCGTATTCTGCACGGTCATACACCCGCCATTTGCTAAAGAAACAACAGTGATGGAGTTGTGAGTTTTCTCTTCTGTCTGAAAATCAACGGTGATGCTTTTTGCTTCACGATCAAAGGTGGCATACCAGACCACGTCAGCGGGAAGCTTCGAGTTCAGTTTCGCCTGAGCGCGGGGATTAAGGATATTAATGACCTCTTCAGAAAACCCTTTTTTAATTAACTCTTTTTTTATCTCGTCAGGGGACTGGGCAGAGGAGTAGCCTAAAGGATAGATGAGCAAAAAAAAAGAAATAAGACAAAAAAATACATATCGTTTGACAAACATATAACCCCCTGATGCGGAGAATAGGCCATGAAGTTTCATTTTACCCCGTTAGAAGGATTTCACACGGGGAATTTACACCGTGTTCCTTCACCTGGTTAGATATTCGATATCTAACCGGGCAAGCGAGGCATTTCTCACAAGGTAAAGAGAAAGCATGTATTCAGAGAATACCAAAAAAACCTCATGCTTTCCCTCTCTTTATTCATTTCTACTGGGGTAAGAGGCTCGTAAGGTTCTGAAGAGAATTTCCCAGCACCTGGACGATTTGAATATTGATTATTAAATTGCTGGTTACAATATTACCACTACCCGGAACCTGGGTGATCTGGAATACCCCTCTGGTGTCACCTATCCCGCTTACCGCTGCCTGAATGTTCACCTGAGTGCCTGCGGGGAGGCTGGCGGATAGGTCGGGGGCAATAGTTCCATTCATATCTGTCAGAAGGCTCGCGTTATAATTACCGAGGGTGTCCCAGTAACCTTCAAAAAGAACCGAAAAGTAGCAACCCAAAAAGGTTCCGCGTTTCCCGTCCATCTCCGCTTCGGAAACAGCGTACCCAAGGACTTCACCATTGACCTCAAGGGTGTCAGGATTCAGTTTCATGAAGCCCCAGCTCGGTGTTGTATGAATAATGAACAGAGCGATTAAAAAAATCACCCAAAAACTTTTACGAAACATGATAACGACCCTCCTTTTTTTAAAATTCCCCCGGTGACCGGTTATAGTTTCTCATGCCGAGATCCTGGAGGTTTAAAACATTACTAACCGGAGGCCTTAAGGTTTCATTGAGAGAAAGTGATAAATCATTGTCTGTTTTTTTATACACCACAAAGACCACTTCATCCCATGTTGGCAAAAAATCACTAAAGGGAACGGACCTGTTCCCAATAGCCGGGTCAGCAAAATAAGCCTTTTGGTCCTCTATGCCCTTAAGAACCACGAAATGTTTGTACCCCCCGGTGTTCAGAAGAACAATGGTGGGAATTTTTAGCTTATGGAGATTTTCTGGTTTAACTTTATAACCGGCTGCCTGAAAACCGTGTCTTTCCGCATAGTTCTTCATATCTAAAAGGGAAAAACCTTTCTCTCGTATTTTCTTCTGATCACCTTTTTCAATCATTTCTTTTGCAATCTCTTCTTCTTTTACTTCGTCAACACTATAAACGTACTTAAGAATTGTCGCCAAAGCCCCTGACCCGCAGCTAAAATCGAATTTCTGAGGCACAATATCTTTGAATTTCATCTCCCGTGCGGAAATAACTTTCTTGGTTATGTATCCGCCAAAAGGCGTTTTGAGCCGGACTGTGGTTGTGGGAGCAGGGTCCCATTTACTATCTGACGCTCCAGCGAGAGACGGATGGAGCATTATCGAACTGGTGATAATAATTATTAGAAATTTAATCATTGTATCGTCTCCCGTGAAAAAGAGATTCCGACAGTGTTCCGAATCGCGTTGAGGTCGCCGGAGGACTGACTGATAATCCCTACCCCGGTGGCGCCTGAAAATGAATCCTTCACAATATCCTTTTTTTCAACGGTTGCGGCGGTATAATCAATCAGGTTCTCCCCGGTGTGTTGGGCAAGATCATCATCGCCGAGAATCAAAGCGCTGTCCATGGAGAAAATAAACAGGTTGCTCTGATTATTAAGATTCCCGGGCGATTGGTTCACCATACAAAGCCCCTGAGAATTGTTAAAGGAATTTTCGATATGGGATTCCCTGGATATCGCGCCTGAATACGTGATAGTGTTCCCAATGGTTTCACCAAAACTGACTCCCTGGATTTTTAAAAAACCCTTCGCGGGTGCAAACGTTACCATCGCCATGTTTGACTGATTGTTAAGAGAGCCGGACGCCTGGTTTAACGTAGAGAGGCCTTTGCTGCCTTCCTGGGAATTCATCAGGCTGGTCGTATTGCTGGTGTTTGATTCTTCAAGGTTGTTATTGAGCTTTGCAACATTGAGACTAAAAGCGATTTCCTGAAAGCTGTCAAAATATACAAGAAAGGATTCATCTTCAGATTGACCGAAGGTGGGGGAAGGCAAAAACAAAAAGAAGATTATTGACAGAATTGTTAGTCCTCTCAATGTACACTCCTTTAGCTTCAGATTTAAAATATAGGGGGGGCTTCTCTTCCCCCCCCCCTTTTAAAAATAGATTTTGAACTATGGGTGCATTGCTGAGATGCTCACCATATTGGCCTGGTTGTTCATGTTCCCACCCGACTGGTTCACTCCGACAATGCCATGATTATTGTTGATGGAGCCAGAAATACTGTCTACCCTTACCGTCCCAAAGTCCAAAACCGTATTGTTAGCATTATACTGACCGAGGTCCGCCTCTGCAAGCGCCACCATGCAATTATCCGCAACCGCCAAGGCAACCTCGTTTAACTGGTTGTTCATGTTGCCCACAGATTGGTTAACCCCGACGATACCAAGGTTCCCGTTGATGGAGTCACTGATACTGTCTTCCTTCTGTGGTCCCGCGAGCCAGTTTTCCAGCTCATGAACACGGTTGTCCATGTTTTTCTGGGTCGCAGAAGTCTGGGAATTTGCAAAGGAAGGTAATGGGCCCTCCGCGTCCGGACTCGGCTCCATAGCCACGGCAATGCTCACCACATTAGCCTGGTTGTTCATATTGCCGGCATCCTGGTTCACGCCGACAATACCGCTGTTGGTATTAATGGAAGATGCGGTCTTCGCGCTCTTGAAATTGGAATCAACACCTTCTCGGTTCCCAATCACCGTGTTCGAAAGATTATCCTGATTAACGACGCTGTCGGCTTCAGCCGCTTTTACCAAATCCACAGCCACAGTCGCGTTAATGACAACGTCCTTATCGATAGTGACAGTCTCTGTCACCGTGATGTTTTTGTCCTTGGTTACCGTTCCGGTGACCCATACCTCTGCCATTGCAGGGACGGTCATGCCCAGAACAAGCAGCACTCCTAATAGTATTGATAGTTTTTTCATAATTAATATCTCCTTTCTTATCTTATAGATGCGGCCACATTGGCTATATTGGCCTGATTCGCCATATTGCCGACGGTCTGGTTTACACCAACCACGCCGCAGTTGCCGTTTATCGAGCCGGAAATCAGACCATCTTTATTGGTGTTCAATTCGCGTACACTTGCACCACCTGGATTCGTTCCCTCAACCGGAACATTAGAATTATACTGCCCGAGGTCTGCCTCTGCCATCGCCATAATGCCTCCCAGGGAAACTGCCAATGTAACAGCATTCAGCTGGTTGTTGATATTCCCGGCTGACTGGTTCACTCCGACAATACCCTTATTCAGGTTGATGGAGTTTCTAATAACCGCGTCTCTATATACGACATCATGGGTAAAAATTTCATTACCCTGCATCTTTTGGGTAGCCGAGGTCTGGGCATGGGCCAAACCACCCTCGCTTTCAGGCACGTCTGGATCGCCCGGTACGTCTGGCGGCTCCTGCGGCGGATATACATCAACAGCCACTGAAACCACATTGCCTTGATTGTTCATATTGCCAACCGCCTGGTTAGCATTAATTACACCTATGTTACCTGTCATTGATCCGTTCATGGTAACAATCTTCTCAGCGCAATTCTCACAGGCCCAGTTAAACAGATTATCCTGGTTGATAACCGCGTCCGCTTCGGCAACTTTATCAAGGATGTTATCAATCGCCACATCGATGTCAACGTCTTTCGTAATAGTGACCGTCTCATCCACCGTGATGGTCTTGGTCTTATCTACCGTTCCGGTGACCCATACCTCTGCCATTGCAGGGACGGTCATGCCCAGAACAAGCAGCACTCCTAATAGTATTGATAGTTTTTTCATGATGTAACTACTCCTTTCTTACATTATTTAAGTTTTTAAAATTTTCCGGGATTTCACCCCCAATGATTAAAATTCAACACCTCCTTCTTTTAAAATTTACCTGTTTACCTGCCAAGAATGGAGAGGGTATTTCTCTGGTAATTGCAATAACCGGTTGAGAGGTTTATGGTAGTTCGACAATCTGCGTCATCCCAGAGAATTATCTTCCCTCCAACCCTCGTGACCTCCTCGCGAACGGAAACTGTAAGACCCTGCCCCGAAATTTCCGACAGCGCGCCATCGTCGAGCTCCCCTTCGCTCAGGCATTCACGCCCCAACTGAGCTCCCAACACTGCATCATATGGTTCAGCCCATGCCGGCGAAAGGGGCATGAACCATATTAGAAGGCAAAAAAAGGTGATAATTTTTTTCATGTAGAACCTATTAAGCAAACAATATGCCGACATGAAACTCATTAATTTTATTTGATTTTAATTAATAAATGGGAATAATAAGGGTAAATGTGTAACAACTTTTTTACACGCCCCGTTACATGGGTTTACACAAAATATTTTTAACCAAACAGGAAAGTAAAATTCTTCTTGACAAGCCTATTATTTTTTTAATAAATTGTTTAATAAAATCTTGAAGATATCTAAGGAGAGAAGTAATCCGTATAGTGTCTAAGGTTCTATTAGATTTTTTAGTGATGGGATAATTACTATGTCTCGATTTTCCGCTTTTATATGCGCCTTATGTGTTGTTTCATTATTTTCTTATCCTTTATTCCCGATTCTCCATTTTAAACCACTAAAAGGAGGTATGGGTTTATGAAAACATGTATTGTTGCCCTGCTTTTAGTGGTTGTTCTGCCTGTTTTCGCCTGGGCTCAGGCACCGAGCAATGAGGAGCTCTTTCAGATGGTCAAGGAGCTGGAGCGCAAACTCGATGCTTCCATTAAAGAGGCGGCTGCGGCCAAGGAAGAGGCGGCTGCGGCCAAGGAAGAAGCGGGAAAAATCAAGGAGGAACCGGTGAAGGCTCCTGGCGGGGCAGCTGAGCCAGCGCCGGTTTATCCTTCAGTTTCATCGGGTCAAACGACTGCTGAAGAAAAGACGGAGTCAACTCCTCCGGAGAAAAGGGTTGCGACAGCGGCGGAAAAGGAATTGCATGATATTGGGGGAGTCCTTCTTCCTAAGGGAACATTAACCCTTGAGCCAAGTCTTCAGTACAGTCATTATTCCAGGCGTTCGATATCTATCAGCGGGTTTACAATCCTTGGAGCAATTGTCATCGGTGAGATTGGTGTTTCGGATATTAAAAGAGACTTTATTCAAGGGGCGCTTACGGCAAGGTACGGTATCACCTCACGGATTGAGGTTGAGTTAAAAGTACCTTATCTTTATACTTCTTTCCGAGAAGTGGCAGGGCCTGGCACCTCAGAAATCACCGAGAGAAGAATTGACGACACCGGTATGGGAGACATTGAAGCGGCTCTTTACTGGCACGCGATAAGAGAGAAAGGGGCAATTCCTGATCTCATTTTTAATGTTAGAGGCAAATCCCACACCGGACGAAGCCCATACTTCCTCAAAATAAATTCCGAAGGCGAGATCACAGAGCTTCCCACAGGAAATGGGCACTGGGGTTTCTCAGGGGGACTGACAGCGGTTAAGAGAAGTGATCCGGTGGTCATCTTCGGAGGTTTTACCTATTTTTGGAATGTAAAAAAGAAGGTGAGCGAAACCATCGGTAGGATGGACCCTGGCGACAGTTATGAGGGCTCAATAGGAATGGCTTATGCGCTCAGTGAAAAATTTTCTCTTTCAACAACCTATCAGCACCGGGTTACAACGAAGCAAAGATTGAACGGAGCGAATGTGCCCGGGACTTTTATTAACTATGGAATTCTCACGTTAGGCGGGGGCTATGTTCCCTCAAAAAATACTTTCCTCAATTTTACCGTAGGAGTCGGGGTTACCAACGACGCGCCGGATGTGGAAATAAGGCTCAGCATGCCAATTGGCTTCAAACTTTTTTGAGGGAAGTGATTTCTTCGTGATCACAAGAGGAGGTTACGGAGGATTTTTCATGCCACGTTGCATTCAAAAGCAGATCGAGGCGACGACGAGAAATCGACGCAGGCGTACAGTTTAGTACATCGAGGAGTATGACGAGGAGACAACAAAGATACGCGCATGAAGGCGACTTGGTATCAGATGCCGTATTTCTTTTTAAGGCGATATAAAGTTGGCCGGCTCATGGCGAGCATTTTTGCGGCTTTGGATAAATTGCTATCGCATTTATCC
>LQYC01004428.1_pt1 | contig 12231 bp, 9 predicted proteins | sample 661771 | NCBI WGS metagenome assembly LQYC01 (sample SAMN03483023, study PRJNA281117) | bioreactor metagenome | isolation source: benzene-degrading methanogenic enrichment culture from a contaminated... | place: USA: oil refinery in Oklahoma | collected 2011-05
GTCTCGTTCATCTTTTATTAACGTTATGGGGGTTGCTAATCTACTCATGTCCCCCGTATATATTATATCGTTAATTATTGCAAGTAAATACTAGTGCTTGCGGCTTATCATTTGTTCCAAGCGAAATCAAAACAGATTTTTTTCCGCTTGAATTCGTCTTCTTCGGCTTCATACATCACCAGCTTTTGAAGGGGTAATAACCATTTTCTGGTGATTATGCCATATAATTTATCTCAATATAATCAAATATATCAATCCGTTGAATGCTTTTTCAAAGACGGCTAATGAGCTAAGAACAAACTTAAAATATAAAACAGTCTCGGGACTGCTTCCTTATACATGGTAGTTTTACCCATTTTCTGATAGTAGTGGTATAATAACAATTAAGGAAGTGTGCAATAAAACCGCTTAACAAGGAGGTGCACTATGGAAGAAAAAAGTAGAAGAAAATTGAAAGTGCTGGTGGCGATTGATGGCTCAGAACTCGGTAATATGGTGATCAAGCGGAGTGGTCAGTTTGCCAGGGTAACCAACTGTGATTTAACCGTGCTCAATGTCGTTGAACCGTTACCTGGTAGCTATGCGGAGATGCCTGGGGCGATTGCAGATTTTACCCGAAGAAAAAAAGAGGAGGCCGAAGAGATTGTGGCAAAAGCGCAAAAGACCTTAAAGCACTATGGGGTTGACTGTAAAACCAAAATCGGAGTAGGGCCAGTCGCTTCAGAAATTTTAGAGGTGTCTGAGCAAGGAAATTTTGATGTTATATTTGTGGGAAGCAGGGGTTTTGGAGGCCTCAAACGGATGCTTTTAGGCAGTGTGGCTGATGATGTGATACGGCACGCGCATTGTTCGGTGACCGTGGTTCGGTAAAAAAGGATGTATTTTTGAGAGAGTTACTATAAGGTTCATTTGAGACATTTTCATGTTTTTGGTTCTCAGTGATCTCACGTATCCTGTACGCTACGGTGAGATAGATAATTAAAAGGTCTAACCAGGGAGTTTGTATTTTTTTTATTTTTCTGACCTAATTTGATTAAAAAAAGTCATTTAAAATCAAGTTGGTAAAAGTCAAAAAAATTTTTCTGGTCTTAAAAATAGTTCTGGAGTATTCTTCCCGGTCTCTGGCCTGTAACTGCACCCTGAGAAACAACTTCCTCACCATTGATGAAAACATGTTCGATACCAACCGGATAATGGAAGGGATTATCATAGTCAGAGCAATCGCGAACGGTTTGAGGATCAAAAACAACCAGATCCGCGTAATAGCCAGAGTGAATGATTCCCCGGTCTTGTAACCCCAGCTTTTTTGCTGGAAGTCCGGTCATTTTGTGAATAGCAGTTTCAAGGGAAAGAAGTTTTCCCTGTCCGGTGTAATGGCGAAGGACGCGAGGGTAGGTGCCAAAACCCCGGGGATGGGGTTTCCCCCGGCGGAGGATTCCGGAGGCCGAGCGGGCGGAACTGTCGGTCCCAATCATCACATAATCTTTGAGAAGAATTTGGTTAAGATTATCTTCGCTCATGAAAAAAAAGATGGCGCTTACACCGAGTTCTTCTTCGCGTAAAAGGTCATAGAGCGTCTCCCAGGGAGCAAGCTTTTTTTGTGAGGAGATTTCGGCAAGTGTTTTTCCTTCCAACCAGCGATTTTTCTCTTTTTTAACTGACGCGATCATCACCTTTTCCCAAAAGTCAGATTCGAGATTTTGCGATAAAATCTCTTCCGTCATTTTTTTTTGACTATCCTGGTCAGCTAAACGGGTTAATTCTTTTTGCCCACCACCTTCCCACGCCCACGAAGGCAGGAGCACATCCAAATCAGTGGAAGAGGCAGTATAGGGATACCGGTCAGCGTGAATACTGAAACCTTTTTCCCGTAAATTTTCGATCAGCTGAAAAACTCTTGCCAGCTTCCCCCAATTTTTTTTCCCGTGTGTCTTGAGATGGGAGATTTGGAGGGAGACTCCACCTGTCTCAGCAATATGGAGAGCCTCTTGGATTGCTTCCACCAGTCCCTCTCCTTCGCTTCGGAGGTGCGTGGCATACAGACCACCAGATTCAGCGACCACTTTTGTTAAGACCTGCAGCTCTTCAATTGACGAATAAACACCGGGGGGGTAGATGAGACCAGTTGAGAGACCAAAAGCTCCGCTGTTAAGACCTTGACACAGGAGTGCCACCATTTTTTTTAATTCACTTTGAGACGTGAGGCGGTTTTCATAACCGACCACGCTCCCACGAAGGTTGCCATGGCCAACTAAGGTGGCGATGTTGACAATCGGCTGGGCTTCTTTGAGACGGAGAAAATACTCATCGAGCGTTGTCCAGGTGAGGGGAATCCCCAAATCAGCCAACTCAGCTTTTCTTCGTTCTCGGACCGCGCCTTCCAGAGGAGCGGCAGACACACCACACTGCCCAATGAGTTCGGTGGTTACTCCCTGGCAAACTTTACTCTCCGCTCGCGGATCAGCAAGGAGAGTGAAATCAGAATGGGAGTGGATGTCAATAAAACCAGGAGCAACAACTTTACCTTCGGCAGAGAGAATTTTTTTTCCTTGATCACAAGGCAATTCACCTATGAAAACGATTCGATCTTTTTTGATTCCAACATCACCCTTTCTCCCGGGGCAGTTGGTTCCATCTACTATTAAGCCTTTTTTGATTATCAGGTCATACATAGGACAAGGTGTTTGGAATTTTTCTTTAAGTGTTCTTCTACTTTAGAGTAGCTCTTCCAGATTTAAAAGGAAAGTTATTTTTCCATCTCCCAACAACGTTATCCCTGAAAAAACTTTTATATGGTTTAACGGAGGCTTGAGGGGTCTTATCACTATTTCTTGCTGGCCTACAAATGCATCAACAATGAGTCCGATCTGATGATTACCGGTTTCCACGATTACCAGAGAAAGATAATCTCCTTCGTAAAGGGGAGGAGATGTCACGTTGAGCACGGTGTGAAGCCGGCAGAGAAAAATTGGTGATTTTCGGAAGGTAATAGTTTCTTTGTGGTCTTGGAGAAAAATCTCTTGAGGTGTAATTCGCGTATTTGCAATCACTTTCGCAACGGGGATAGCAAGTATATAAGGACCGACTTTTATTATAAAAGCCGACATAATAGATAGGGTAAGAGGAAGCCGAATGATGATTTTACTGCCACTGTCTTTCTGAGAAGAGATTTCAATACTTCCGCCCAGGGCGTTAACCTTATTTTTGACAATAAACATTCCATGTCCCCGCCCGGAAACTTCAGTTACGGTCTCGGCAGTAGAAAAATTTGGCGCATAAATTAATTGCAGAGCCTCTTCTTGAGACATTGTTTTTTCTTGCGCGGGAGTAATAAGCCCGTCTTCTAAAGCTTTTTGTTTTATGAAATGAGGATCCATCCCTTTACCATCATCTTCAAATTGAATCACAATGTTTTCTTTGAAGCGAGAGATGGATAAAACAATCGTACCTTTTTTTGGTTTTTGTTTCCTTGCCCTTTCCTCTGGTTTTTCTATCCCATGATCAACCGCGTTGCGGATAATATGAATTAAAGGTTCCTCCAAACCCTCTAAAATACTCCGATCAATTTCCAGGTCTTCCCCTTTTACCATAAACTCAATTTCTTTTTTCTTTTCCTTTGCCAGATTCCTTATGATCCGAGCAATGCGGTCAGTTAAAATTTTTATAGGCATCATTCGGGCAAGAGTTATTTGGAGATGCAGTTCTTTAATCAGTTCGTTCAAGTCAAAAAGAGAGGAATGAAGCTCCCGTAAATGATAGGTCTTACTTATCGTTGTCAGGCGATTTTGGCACAAGAGAGTTTCGCTGACCAGATTGAGGAGGTTATCGAGAGTTTCGGTTTTTACCTGCGCATGGGTATAACCTTTTAACTTAGGGGAAAAGTCTCCTCCTGCGGTTGGGATAGCCACGGTTTTGTCTGAGGAGGAAGGAAGGGATTGTAGGTTGTTTAAAAGACCTTGATAAGAAATTTTTTGCGAAGCATTTGTCTTGAGGTTTTCAATCAATTGTTCTAAAACTTCAAATCCTTCAAAAAGAAGTCCAATTTCATTACTCATTGGTTCTTTTTGCCTGGGTAGATTTTTAATAAAACTTTCCAACCCATGGCTTAATTCTCCAACGTCAGAGAATCCGATCGTTCGCGCCATTCCTTTTATTGAATGGGTATTGCTCATTAAGTGATCAACTAAATCATTTGAGACGGGCCCGTGTTCGATCTCTAAAAGAATATGGTAAATCTCCCGAAGGTAATTCTCTGCTTGAGAAAAAAAAATCTGAATGTATTTATCCAAGTCCACTGGTTGGTGAACTCCTTTTTAAGTGAATCCTAACCGTTAAACTTACCTTCTTTAAGGAAGGTAAAAAACTTTTCTACGTCAAACAGAGAAATGCCTTCTTTAAATTTGAGTACGAAATTACAAAAATTTTTCCCTTTATCATTAAAGAGATGCGTCTTATTTTTCTCTTGCGCAATTAAGGAAACTGCCTTGGTTTGGTTTATTTTATCAACTAATATGCCGACATCTATTTCCTTGTGCTCTAAAATCACTATCCGGGAATCAGGAGAGAGCTCTTTTGAGGGTACCCCCAGTAAAGCAGCAAGATTTATGATGGTAAAAATTTTTCCCCGTCGGTTTACGATTCCCAAAACAAAGTGTGGCGCTAAGGGAACCGGCTGGATATTTTTATTTTCTATCACTTCTCTTACATAATGAAGATCAAATCCCATGGGTTGCGTAGTAACCTCGAAGAGTAAAATTTTATTCATCAGCCACCTTAAATTTCGCAACCGCCTCATTAAGTTTATGAGCGGTGTCCGTTAAATTTTGGCTTGATGTTTTAGTTTGCTCAAGAATTTTTTTCTGTTCTCCCATGACGGCGTTGTTTTTTTGCATAGCGATAGAATTAGATTCCGCGAATTTTGTCAACTCTTCAAAAGCTTGAGCGATAGTTTTGCTATCCATAGCCTGCCGGTTAGTTTCAATTGAGATTTCCTCAAAGCCACCTCCTAATTGCGTCACTTCATCTACTATGTGGTCAAAATTTTTAATGAGTGTCCCTATTGTCTCTCTTCCTCTGTTTATTCCGGCAACCCCTTCTCCGATTGAGGTCTTAACGGCGGCATTCTCTGACTGGATCTCTTCGATCAGTAAACTTATCTCTTTGGCAGAGGATTTTGATTCTTCAGTGAGATAGCGTATTTCCTCAGCCACAATTCCAAAGCCTTTTCCATACTCACCTGCCTTAGAAGCTTCTACCGTGGCGTTTAACGATAACATGTCAGTTTTTCGAGCGATATCCGTGATAATCTCCATTACCCTGTTCATTTTAATAATTTTATTCCCCAATCCCTGGGTCAACAGAATAGATTTTTCAACTTGAGAAAAAACCCCTTGGATTTGGCTGATCGCGGACTCCGCCGCATTTTTCCCTTCATAACTATTTTTAACCGCCCGGGAAGCAGAAAGGGCCGCGACGTTTGCCATCGTTGCAATTTTGCCAACAGAATCAGAGATACTTTTTAAGGCAATGGAGTCCTGGGAAAGAAGGGTGAATTGTTTTTGAGCGGCTTCAATGACTTTTTCAACTTCGGATGCGAACTGTTCGCTTATCCCACTTAACTTTTTTATGGAATCATAAACTTCATCACTGGATTGTATTACCTTCTGCGAACCTTTTTTTACATTAGCAACGATTTGTCTGAGATTAAGCACCATTGTTTTAAAAGATGCGGCTAATTTCCCTATTTCATCAGCTGCTTTAACCTCAATTTCTTGTCGCAAATCTCCCTCACTAACTACGGTCGTTGCTTCTACAAGCCGGAAAAGATTTTTGGTAACTGAATTGGAAATATAAATTCCAAAGATCATCCCGACTAAGAGGCCCACCGCTATGGATAAGGCTTGCGACTTCCAAGCGCTATCCATAACTAAATTGGATAAAAAATTTACTGCTAAAATCCAAAGGATAACTCCCGTAAAACTTAAAACCAGTTTATTTCTCATAACGATCCCCCTTAAACCATGGTATATCCCTCAACCGGGATCTTAATAGTAAAGGTGCTTCCTTCTCCGAGTTTGCTTTGTGCTTCGATAGTTCCCCCAAAACCTTGAATGATCTTTAAACTGGTAGAAAGTCCTAAGCCCGTTGCGTTCTTATCTGTTCTTGCCGAGAAAAAAGGACTAAAAATTTGAGAAAGAATTTCAGAAGGTATTCCTACCCCAGTATCGGTAAAATCTATTTTAACAAGCTCTTTTGTTTCGCCAGTGGCAATAGAGCCGTCCGTAGTAGTAGTGGTAATGGTGAGTCTACCTCCGTTGGGCATTGCCTCAAAGGCGTTGTTGATAATATTGATAAGGACCTGCCTCAATTTGAGACTGTCCACATAAATTAACGGCAGATTTTTCTCATAGTCCTCGTTTATTATTACCTTAGCTGAGTCCGCACGGTTTTTTACCAGGGCAACTATTTTTTTTAAAATGTCATTCACATCAATTCGCTCCAATTTAGTTTGTTCTTCTTCCCCAAAATCTATTAAATCGCGGATCATACTCCGCGCATTATGTAACCCTTCCTGGATTACGTTTAATTGTTCCCGGGTGGTCGCATCGTTATTTTTTTGCCTGAGGAGAAGGCTGATATGGCTCAGGGCCGAGACCAAAGGATTTTCGATCTCTTTGCTGATAGTGGTGCTTAACTGTCCAAGCATTGAGAACTTGGCATCCTGAATAAGTTTATCCTGCATTTTTTTTACTCTTTCTTGAGCGAGCATCAATTCACGAATCTTGGTGTAATAGTCAGTAACATCTTCCGCGATTAAAACGGTTCCGGTAACTTTTTTTTCCTCAATAAGATTGGTAACTATGATTTTAAGAATAAACTTATTTAACGGCATGGTAAACGTTACTAAGGTGTTGTTGGGTTGGGTTGACGTTTTCTCTATCGCCTCTTTTATTTTTTGCGAACTTTCGTCATCAAAAAGTTCGTATAAATGGCAGCCGATAAGCTGCCCTTCGGTTTTATTAAATATTTTTATTCCGGCTGGATTGATATACGTTATGCGTAAATTTGAGGCTGTCTCGATTACTGCTTCCCCGATAGTCTCCAAAACGACTTCATCATGCCGCCGCAGAGACATAAGTTCCTTAACGACTGACCGCTTAAACATACCCTCTGCCCCAAGAATTTTTTCCTGCCTTTCTCCGGTTGCAAGTTTTTTTATTATTTCCAAAACATTTTGTTTCAGACTTTCTGCCGGGCCTTTATAAAGAAAGAAGTCCGCTCCCACTCCTTCCAGATAAGGAGATTCCTCAACCAAAGCACCTGACGCCAAGACTACCGGCGTTTCTTTTAACCGGGGATCTTCCCGGATACACTTAATAAACTTTTCTCCATCAATTTTGGGCATAATCAAATCGACAAAAAGACAATAAAAGTGCGTCTGCTTTACTATCTCCAGTCCTTCCAGGCCATCAGAAGCTTTTTTCACTAAAAAACCTTGTTGCGTGAGAATATCGCTTAAAAGCTCCTGATAAAAAACATCATTATCTATTATTAATATTTGTTTAAGTTCCATCTATTGTCTCCTATAAAATTAGAGAAGACTAAATTTTTGTTATCTTTTCCTTTAACAATTCCTTCTCATTAAATCTTGGTTGTAACCCGAACCACTTCTTCAACCGTAGTTATTCCCTCACGAAGCTTCACAATGCCTGTTTCTCTTATGGTCCTCATGCCTATGGCAGCCGCGGCATTTTTTAATTCCGGAGGTTGTGCGCCTTTCGCGATCAAAATTTTTATCTCCTCTTTAAGAGGCAGAACTTCATAAAGTCCGATACGTCCTTTATATCCAGTGTGATTACACACCTTGCAGCCTTTTCCCTGGAAGAATTTGAAACCGTTTAATTCTTCTGTCGTCAATTCAAGGGAAGCTAATCTTTCCCGCGGAACGCTCACCTCTTCTTTACACGCCGGACATATCTTGCGTACGAGTCTTTGGGCAATGATCAAGATAACCGCGGAAACAACCATAAAGGGAGGAATACCAATATTGATAAGCCGGTCAATCGTGCTGAGAGCATCATTCGTATGGAGCGTAGAAAGCACTAAGTGCCCGGTCTGTGCTGCCTTGACAGCAATCTCGGCCGTGTCATGATCTCTGATTTCTCCGACTAAAATTACATCCGGGTCCTGGCGAAGAAAAGATCGGAGAGCATTGGCAAACGTTAAACCCACTTTCTCTTTAATTTGAATTTGATTAATGCCCTTTAGGTTATACTCTACCGGATCTTCCGCAGTCATGATATTAACCCCTTCCTTATTAACCCAATCCAAGGCAGAGTAAAGCGTTGTTGTTTTGCCGCTTCCCGTAGGACCGGTAACTAAAATCATGCCATAAGGACTTTCAACCGATTTTCTAAATTCTTCTAATTCCTGCGGTTCAAAGCCCAGTTTTGCCAGGTCTAAAACCAAATTGCTTTCATCCAGGATACGGAGGACGATTTTCTCCCCGAATATGGTAGGAATAGAACTTACCCGCATATCTATTGTGCGTTTTTCAACTTTAATTTTCATTCTTCCATCCTGCGGTTTTCTGCGCTCTGAGATATCCATCTCGCTCATAATTTTGATTCGAGAAGAAATACCAGGGTGAATGTTGCGGGAGAGACTCAAGACCTGATGCAAAACCCCATCAATCCTGAACCGAACCCGGAGTTCATCTTCATAGGGTTCAATATGGATGTCGCTCACTTTTTTATGGATAGCGTCGGAGATAATAAAATTGGCCAGTTTTACGATAGGGGCTTCTTCCGCGGCTGACGCCAGGACTTCCGATCGATCTTCCTCTTTTGTGGTTTGCAGTACTTCTAAGCTTTGTTCTTCTTCTTTTACCACTTGCATTATTTCAGCCAGGTCATCGTTTGACTGTTTAAAAAACTTTTCGATCACTTTTTTGATATGTGATTTCTGAGCTACTAAAGGGATTACGATAAACCCGCTGGCGAATTCGATGTCACTAATGGCGTTAAAGTCAAAAGGATTGGCGATGACAACGCTAAGCTCTCTGCCATTTTTTGCAATTGGTATCGCAAAGTACTTCTTTATAACCTTTTCGGGTACTACCTTAACCACATTAGGCTCGATCTCCATTTCTTCCACGAGGACGTAAGGAAGATTTTTTTTCTTGGCGAGGACTTTAGCGAGAATTTCTTCCTGTATATATTCCTTCTCAACCAGATAATCATAAAAATCCCCTCCTGTGGTTTTGTACCAGGCCAAAGCATTTTTAACATGCTCCGGCTGGATATATCCCTGGGCAGCAAGTTCCTGGGCCAACTTTATAAGCACGTGGTCTTTCATATTTTTCATGTGCTTGGGGTTTAATCCTTCTAACGGGGGTTACTTAATCTCAAACTTAAATCCTTTTTCAGTAAAAAGCTTGATACAGATATCGGACACCTCAGTGGAGTAAAGGGTACCCTTTTTTTGAGAAATTTCTTCGAGTGCTTTTTCGATACCCAACCCAGGACGATAAGGTCGGTGAGAAGCCATTGCCTCTACTACATCAGCAACACCGATAATTTTTGCCTCAAGTAATATTTTCTTGTCTTTAAGACCTAAAGGATAACCGGATCCGTCTAACCGTTCGTGGTGCTGGAGCACAATTTGGGCAATGGGCCAAGAGAACTCGATATCTTTTAGTATTTCATACCCTGCCTGCGCATGAGTTTTTACCAGAGAAAATTCAATTTCGGTTAGTTTGCCTGGCTTGCTTAAGATTTCAGCCGGGATTGAAATTTTGCCGATGTCATGAATGAGACTCGCCATCTTGATTCCTTCGACTTCTTTTTCGGAAAGCCCCATTTCTTGAGCCAATGCCGAAGCAAGCTGGGTTACACGCTGTTGATGACCAGCGGTGTAAGGGTCACGGGATTCAATCGTCAAAACCATGGCGTGAACGATACCTTGCATTGCCTTCCGCAGATCGTTAAGGGTTGTTCGCAGTTCTTCCGTGCGTTCCTGGACCATTTTTCCGAGGTTTTCTTGGTAGAGCCGGTTTTGTACCTCCAAACCTCGGCGGTGCAGCGCATTGGTCACATTAATCACCAGTTCGTTAGATTTAAAGGGTTTAATGATGTAGCCATAAACCCCTATTTTTAGAGCTGTTGACGCGAGATCCGGATCATCCACAGCCGTCACCATCACTATTGCAGCCTCTGGTTGCTGTTTTAGGACATCCCGGGAAAAATCCAGTCCTGTTTCCCCGGGCATATGCATATCACAAAGGATGAGGTCGAAAGTATCTTCTTTCAAGTAACTCCGCGCTTGACTTGTATTGGAAGCCAGAGAGCACGTATATCCGTTTATTTCCAGGAGTTGTTTAATTAAGTTTAGTATCTGGACTTCATCATCTACGACTAAGACATTTGCTGTCATGTTTCGTGCTCCTCGCTAAAAAGAGTTGTTTACCCCGTTAGAAATGCCCCGCTTGCCTTGTTAGATATCAAATATCCAACAGAGTAAAGAAGTACAAGATAAATGCCCCGTGTAAAATTATTCTAACAGGGTTTACTCAGCGCATTGCGTTATGAACCCAATCTTTCCCAATCATTTTTTAAGTATTATAAGTTAGTTCCGTTGAAACTTCAATAGATTTTTCCTTTACTTTTCGGATGAGAAACTTCTTAACCTGTACACCCGGCATGGCATTTTCTTCACGTATTTACCCCGTTAGAAATACCCCGCTTGCCCTGTTAGATATCAAATACCTAACAGGGCAAAAAAGCACTGGGTAAATGCCCCGTGTGAAATCCTTCTAACGGGGTTTAACTTCCGGAAATTCAATTTGCATGATAAAATATTTCTTTTATACTTCTTTTTCTGTCCAAATTTTTTTTGTTGTATGCCATGGCCGAAGAAATATTTTGCAACTACCAAAAGCTGTTAAACAAAGTTGATGAATTTAGTTCCCGGATCATCCAAGAATATCGGGAACATATTAGCTGTGGCTATGGGTGCAGTGATTGTTGTCAGCAGAATTTAAACCTTCTCCCCCTCGAATACTCCTTTCTTCAAAAAGGGTTTTCTCTCTTACCCGAGTCAATGAAAAAGATCGTTCGTAACCGGGCTGCTCAAAGGCTTGGGGACTATACTCCGTGTGTTTTGCTTGACCACGGTGCATGTGTATTATATGAACGCCGCCCCATTGTTTGCCGCACTCATGGACTCCCGCTTTTTATTACGGAAGGCGACAAAGAAAGACGGGACTGCTGTCCAAAAAATTTTACTTCTTATTATTTGGAGCTTTTGCCTCAAACTGATTTTCTTCATTTGGAGCGACTTAACACCATCCTCATTACGATTAATAGGGTTTTTGCTTCTCTGACGGGTATAGAGTCCGGGATTCGTTTTTCTTTGAATAACCTACCGGATAGTAACATTATTTTCTAAAAAATCTACATGAACAAACCATAGAAAAACCTACAAAGATAGTGACGCAATAAAGTGATTTTTTTGGGTAGCCACGGTTTAAAAAAGCTTGAAAATTTTTCATAAAGTTTGTATAGAGGTTTTTTAATATCTCTTTATCTAAGGTGAGGAACTTAACAAAATGAAGATTGGCGTTATTTCTGATACTCATCTTCACAACTGTTCCTTAGAGCTAAAACGGATCGTTGATACGCATTTTGATGATGTAGACATGGTCATACATGCCGGGGATATTGTGGAGATGGAGGTGTTGGATGCTTTTTTAACAAAAAAAGTTGAGGCGGTGGCCGGTAATATGGACTCTGCGCGTGTAAGGAATCACTTTTCCGTGAAAAAGATTATTAAGGTCAACGCCTTTAAAATAGGACTTATCCATGGCTGGGGGAGTCCTGTGGGTCTAGAAAATCGCATTAGCAATGAGTTTACCGAGATAGATTGCTTGGTTTACGGGCATACTCATTACCCGGTGAATCAGGTTATTGAGGGAGTTCTTTTTTTCAACCCTGGGTCAGCTACCGAAAAACGCTTTACGAAGATGAATACGATTGGAATTTTGGAAATAAGCGAGCGGATCACGGGGAAAATAATTGAAATTTGACGGCTTTGTAAAAAGTCCCGCCTTGCGGCGGGGGATAAAGAACTGATGCGCACCATCTGCGGCGTTGCGCTGCATCCTCAGTCATTGCGGCGTACAGGTAAGTACGCCTCATTCCGTCGGATTTGCGCGCCTTGCATCTGAAGCTT
>LQYC01002455.1_pt1 | contig 12159 bp, 13 predicted proteins | sample 661771 | NCBI WGS metagenome assembly LQYC01 (sample SAMN03483023, study PRJNA281117) | bioreactor metagenome | isolation source: benzene-degrading methanogenic enrichment culture from a contaminated... | place: USA: oil refinery in Oklahoma | collected 2011-05
TAGCGCTCAAGGTTAAAAGGCCTGGCAAAGTTAACCGCTTTGAGCGGTTCACATTATCAAGCCACCGGCTCTGCCGGTGGTCATGACTTCTCCTCATTTATTCATAACAAAATGTCTTTTGGAAAATACTTACCCTTCCAATGATGAAAGATTGTCCAATAGGTGGTCTTCCTATTATTCAATTTGTTCTCCGCAACTAGTACAAAATTTACTGTTCACTTCTATTTTTGAACCACATTCGGTGCAAAATTTGTAGCCTGTGGTAATTTTATTCTCAACCACCTCAACATTTGTTCCAGATTTACTAGGTGCAGAGACAAATTGCTCAGAGGGTGCTACGAAGATCATGACGCCAGCTATGACTAACAATATTGAAGAAAAAAGACCAAAAAAGTTTCCCTGAACAAGCAAAAAAGCAAAACAGATTGCAAAAATAAAACATGCACTACCAGAAGTTATTTTCTTTAATTTTGTGACTAAGGCGCCCATTATAATAGATCCAAAACTAGCAATTAAAGATACCATATATAAAAAGTCAATAAGAGATTGTCCCTCGTGGTCCAGCTTATCCATACCCATTCCACGGCCACATTCACTCATACAACCACTACACATGACCGCCGGCAAACCAAAAATACCGGCTACAATCATAAATACCATCGCGGCTCTTAGCATATTTATTTCTCCTCTTGATAATTATTATTAAAAAAGACAATAGTGTTTTAATTTGTGATTTATTTAAAATCACCCACCATAAAAGTGTTTGTACGAGACTCGGCTCGTTTGGCAAGAATATCCTGAAGCCATAAGACTGAGACAATAAGCACAATAATTATCGATATGCCTTGGGATAAATTGAACCCATAAAAAATTTCGTTACGATTTTCCCGGAGGAACTCTACAAAAAACCGGAATAATCCGTAACAAAAAAGATAAATTTTTATAGGAGAACCTTGTTGTTTTGTTTTCGAAAAATTAAATAAATAGTAAGAAAGCAAAAATAAAAAAAATGATTCGTAAAGTTGAGTCGGATGATTTTTAAAAAAGTAGGAAAAAAATGTTCTATTTTGCAAAGGAACTCCGTTACAGCACCCACTAAAATAACATCCTATTCTTCCTATTGCATGAGCGAGGACAAAGGAAGGGACAGCAGCATTTAAGATGGGGATAACAGATTTCTTGTTCAAAAATTTAATACTTAAGATCAAAAATGTAACAACGCCTCCACCTAACCCTCCGTAAAAAGTAAACCCCCCATGAAAAAGAGTCCTTTTGTTAATAAGGCAATCAAAAAAATGTGCTGCAATCCATCCTCCCACAATAGAAAAAACAAAAATTATGTAAGCTTTATGCTGGGATTCAGGGAATTTTTTTCTTAGGATGTTTTCGAGAAAAATGAGACCTACTATTAAACCTATTCCATTAAACAAAAGATATGGTGAAATTGCATGACTTTGCCCCATCAGGTTTATAACCAACAAATTTTTCATTTACCTTTCCCTCAATTCCGAGAAAAATTAATAAATCTCTATTGTTTTGCCCCGCATTTACCGCAGAACTTTGCTGTCCCTTTAATCTCTGTTCCACATGTTGAACAGGGTTTCAAGTCCTCCGCAGGCTTAATTGCTTGAGAAAGTATTGCCTGCACATCTTTCCCGCAGGTGCCGCAAAATTTTTGCCCGACGGTCAACCCGGCACCGCATTCGCATACGGCTATAGAAGACATATCTGATGAAAACGATCTTTCCTGAATTTTTTTAATCTCATTTTCAGTCGCTACTATTTGGCGCTCCGTTACTTTAAAACCGTCTATTACCCAATAGATTGTCTTACGTATCCATTGAGGAACAAAATATGCGACAACCCACCCTCCTGCAAAGATCAACCAGTGAATCGGCCTTAGGTTAGAGAACCAATGACTTTTTAATGCTACAAACCAAACCCAGCCAATTACAGATAGAACAGAGAGCACATCAACAATCCGTCTTACCCCCTCAGAGTGTTTCGACATAAGCTCTTCTCCTATACTTTACTGAAATATAATAGAGTTTATATTGACCCACAAAAAAATATTCTTAAAATATCTCTCACCTTGTTAAAGAAATCTTTCATCGGTCTTCACCTTTCCTTTTTTATTCAAGTTTACTTCCACACTTCCTACAAAATTTCCTGCTTGCCTCATTTTTACTCATTGTTTTGCCCCGCATTTACCGCAGAACTTTGCATCATCGGAATTTTGTTGACCGCATGCTGAGCAGAACATTGTAGACCCCCCAATAGTAATAATTATAAGGCTATATTATTTGATGCCATTATAAATTTAAAAATTAAACCACAGAAAAACATCTGTGCCATATCCACGTAAGGAATCCAGACTTGCTTACCTATAAGAGGGACAATTCTGAGGCATAGTTGTATAACCAAGACAGCGACGAAAAGAAAACCCCACGCATGTTGTGCTGCTGACTCTTGGAAGTCCCCCTTGTATAGCGAGAGAACACTGTGAGTCAGGCCACAGGTCGGGCACGACTCTTCAGTATGGTCCTTGACAAAACAACTGAGCGTATTCAACAAGAAAGAAGGATGCCCAAGTCGCTCCGAAAAAATACTCGCGAAGGGTAGAAGAAGGAGAATAACCATCAGAACAACGATGAATCTATTTGTTACTGCATATTCTTTCGATATATCCTGCAAACGCACGCTATGCCTCACAACGATAACTGTAAAAGATTTTTTCCTGTTTTCCACTTTCTTCTTAACAGGATATTTATAGGATGTCCCCAACTCCATTTCTTTACGTTTTCATTTTATCCAGAAAAAAGATTTAACCCCAATCCTCCCTGGGATTAATTCCCTCCCCTGTTTACAGCGATGAAATAATTGTAGGCCAAGTGCGATAGCCATCCGCTTGTGCCGGGGTAGTTATTCAATAAGCAAATACTCTTCTTTATTACTCCCCTTTAATTCGAAAGTAGTATTTATCACGTTTTCCCCAAATACGGCTTGTAATAAAGAAAGAATACAAGCCTTCTTGCAGTTGGCTGGGATCAGGTAATTGATATCTAAAATAATTTTCCTTCATGTCTATAGCTTCTATACTTAATAAAAAGTATGACTCTGAACCTTCTTTTTCTATGCCAACAACTTCAGACGGATTGAGTATGTCACCGCCTCCTAAATTTAGGTTGATTCCATAAGTGATAACAGAAAAAGTGTTGTTTTCTATCACTAAAGCTCTATCAGCTTTAGTTTTCCAACCTATGGGTAAAAGTTTGTTATTTTTTTCTATATAAACACCGATATACCTGGGCTTTTCAGAAGCCGGGAATCTTGAATCTGAATTGAGTTTCTCACATCCCACTATTGCAAATAACACCAACAAAAAAACAGTAATTAGGTCTACCTTTTTCATTTTTATTTCCTCCTTTATTTTGATTAATCAAAAACGATCCAACAAATGAGGTTTGTTGCCCTTTTAGACTGGCGAACGCACCGGTAAAACGGTGATGAAATTTTTTTGACTATAATTGGATTTTCGCGAGCACCAGTATTGACCACCGTCAGTAAATCGATAATACCTTGCATCCGATGTCCCATACAACTCAGATGACCAAGCGTAGCAACAGTTTGCTTGTAGTCGAAATAAAGAAGAAAGTTTGCACTCGACCCCTAAGGACTTATCATACAAACTTTCAAGCTCAGCAAGGGTTGGTAAGCGCCAATCCGTAAAACCTCCGAAATTAAGGTTTTCCACAAAGGCTTTGGAGTCTTCCCAATTTGCTGCTTCCTGCAAAAGATTGGGAGCCCATTGAAGGCCGGTTTTAGTATCTGTTATTACCCCATCCTTTGTAACCATGAATCTAACAATAACATCAAAAGGCAATGTGACAACCTCACTTTCAGCTCCGCTCTGTATGGTTATTTTTATATCAGTTTCCCAATCCTGAGCCGATGGAGAAATCATGTACATTGAAAGAGGACAAAGCTTTTTAAAGCTGAATTTACCGTCCGAACTGCTGGTTGTTTCGAATTTTTCGTATCCGTTTATCGGCTGAACCTGTTTTGCAAGGATTTGGATACCATTAAGAGGTTGTCCCTTTCCGTCCAGAACTTTTCCCTCCAGTCCTGCTCTTTTCCTCTCCATAATTTTCTTTTCAGGAATAGTTATGTTTACATCGGACACTTTCTTTTCAGCAGTGGGTACTGTTTCTTCAGAAACATTCACTTTCTGTTCTGATTTTTTTTCACAACCTGTTAGTAAAAAAAACATAAATACAACAAAAAAAACTTGTCTCAAATTATTTCTCATAACTCTCATCCTTCCTTAAATTATAATATAAGCTTTAGCATAATTAATCTGATACGAGCACCGCTAACACCTTGGTTTTTTGCCCTGGCCGGAAAACCGGTTAGACAACTTTTACCAAAAAAAGTTTTATTGCCTAAGCCTTTTTTTCTGGGCTGATTTTCCAATACAATTGTTTGCCGTCCAATCGGTGCTGGAAGGTAACGACAAATTCTGGACAACAGTGTGGGCCTTCAGCATAAAAGTCAACAACGAGTTTTTCTTTAAGTTTTTGTTAAACTATAAGTGAACTATTGGGAATTATTTGAGATGCTCTTAACTGTTAAACCCGCTGTCCACACGATGGGCAAAATTTTTCTCCTTCAGCCAGTGAATTACCGCAATTACTGCAAAACTTAGCTCTCTGGCTGGCTGATTTCGGTGCGATAGGTTTTGTTATTTCATTTCGGATTTCCTGAGCTTCAATTTTTTCTTTTTGTGACTTTGGATTGGAAACTTTGAGAGCGTCTACTATCTCTTGTGCCTTTGCACGATTGTACTCATCGCAACGCGAGCCGGCGGTGAAAAGGTCGATCAGCCACCAGATTCCGCACAGACCGGCAGTAATTAACTTCAATATGCCAAGACCCAAGTCACCAAACCAGATGCGATCCCAGTTAAAAAGGGCCACGATGGTCGCAGTTCCTCTGTCCTTTTTCTCTGCGTTGTACTGCGACTGAAAGATCATTTTTTGCGAATCATCGAGATTCTTTGTTAAAACCGCGAGTTCTGCTGCCCCTAATTGAGCCATGACCTCCTCCTTCTTTGATAAAGTTTAAAGATAGCTTCGATAAAACAGCACAAGAACACTGAAACTAACGGGATAATGAGCCAATTCATCCTCACGGCATCCAAGACATGCCCCCTGAAGAAAAGAGCATTAGCCCGTGACAGTCCACAACCCGGGCATTCCATCCCGAAGAGCAGCCGCCACAAGCATGGGATGCCGACGTCTCCATTTGTCGGATTAACTGCTATTGCGTAGATGAGTAGTGATGGAAAACCAAGGGCCCGAATTGAAATGGCCCGCTGGAGTGATAAATAGAGACTCTTGATTGCAGGCCACGTAATCATTTTTCTCCCTCCTTTCCGATAAATTGTCCTTTTTAATCTTAGGTGATTATAAAAGATTTGGGACGAAATCAGCTGCGTTGTTAACCATTAGCAGGTGTTGTTTTTCAACAACTTCACGTTACCTGTTCAACAGAACTGTTAAATTACTTTTGGGCAATTTTTTTAATATTATTTGCGATTCCAATGGAGATTATCAGAAATTCAAACAGTGTCATTAAAGACCAGTTTACAGCAATGGCCCCCAAAAACGCCCCGATAAACCCGCCGATAATGGACCCAATGAAATGGGTTGCAAAATCTATGGAAAAAGGGTCTTGGTATTTAGAGTATGAAATCCCTTTATAAAGGCCGACAATTATGGATATAAAAATGGTTAGAAAAATAGCAATACTAACCAGGACTCGACCTGCAATACTTAACCATGTCAGATGGGGAATTTCGGTTGACTCTAAATCAATTTTTTTATTTCCACCTAATTCTTTCAAGTCTTGCAAGGTAAGCTTTAACGTGGTTAACGGCATCGTAAAAATAAATAAAATCAAAACCAAAAATCCTTTTACTGGGCCGCTTTCGGTTGAGAGATACGATTGTTGATCTTTTGCTGTTCTGGTATCATCCTTTCTAAACTCATGTCCACACGCATTGCAAAATCGATCTCCCTCTTTGTACAAGGTACCGCATTCAGGACAAAACATTGTGACCTCCTTTATTAAAAATTTTCAAAATTTGATATCCAGAGAAACGGGCCTAAAACCAAAAGCCTTGACCGTTAAATTCAAATTTTCCGAATAGCAGTTGCAATCCTGCTTTCCTTTTTTTTGCACTATCAATTCTTTTACTGTTCTACCGGTTACAAAATAATCATAGCCCCTTCACTGAACCGGCATGATCTCTTGAATTTTCCAAGCATAATTTTCCTTTTTTAGTTTTACATCAAGAACGGATGTGCTCACCTGGGTAAGGTCACTTCCAATGGAAGAATAACGGACGGACCATTCAACCCGTGCGTTGGCGGTATCGCCTACAATTTTTGGGGACAACACCGTGTAGGAAAGGCCCTGGTAATTGATATTGTTCCAGTTGTCGAGGGTGGTTTTTCTTTTTTCCTCACGGTCCTGAAAATCAAGGGCGTAACAGGCCATGAAGCGGTCAATGTCTTTAAGAAGGTTTGCATTTTTGATATCTTCAAAAAGTGATTTTATTTTTTCGACTTCTACGGCTTCATTACCAACAGTGGTAGGCTCAGTGGTGCCTTCATTACCAGGAATAACCTGAGATTCATTTTGTGAGGTGTCATTATTAGTAGTAGGGACCGGAGGTGCAATTTCTTTGTTATCATCCTTGCCTTGGTAATATTTTTCCCAAAGCAAGTATCCTCCACCCGCAACAAGAAGAATAATAATGACAAGTATGGCAATGGGGATAGGGCGCAGGAAATATTTTAGATCTTTTGAGGCTTTAACTTTCCCTCCCATTTTAACGGGTAAGACAGCAAGAATATCGCGGTACTTTTTTATGGCGCTTTCTCTTGACTTTATATTCTTTTTTAACTCTTTTTTTTCTTGAGAAAAATCGGCCTTTGTTATTGCACCGGATTTATGAAGAGATTTGACCTCCTCCATCTTTTTTTCAATAGGTTTTAACTCATTGATCAGGTTATGGATGGCTGCCGATGTTTTTGTTTTTACTGACTCAAGTCTTTTTTCAATCTGTTGGTGGTTGGAAGATATGGACATTAACTGCGCCTGATACCGCTCAAAGGTGGTATTGAAAAAATCTTGAGAAATCGTGCTTTGCCGCCCCTGCAAATTTTTTATTAGGGATTCTAATTTTCTTTTTTCTTCGGATAACGTTACCCATTCTTGTGACAATCTTTTTATAGATTTTTTCCCCAATGATTGAATCTCAGAAAGTTCTTCCTGTTCTTCAAACAAGGGTGATGCCTGAAGTTCTTCCTTTTTTTGAAAAGAACCCTGAGGCACCAAAGTCGATCCACATTTTTTGCAAAACTTTCCTGCTGCAGAAGGTGATTTGCAGGTTGGACAAAACAAATTTTCTTCAGCATCTGCTTCTTTTTTTTCGGGTGCTTTGGTTTGCGGTGTTTCTTCCTGAACGAGCGGCGGTGGAGTTGCATCTGGTACTTCTTTTTCGTGAGATAGCATCCGATCCACCAGTTCGGTGCCACATTTTTTACAAAACTTTCCTGTCGCATGAGGAGTGTTGCACCGTGGGCAGATTTTTACACTTTCCGTTTCCCCATCTTTCGTCTCTTCTATCTTCTTTTGACTCACACTGGGTTCTTCTTTTGTCTCCAGCGGTGTTCCACAATTTTTGCAAAACTTCTTCCCTTCTTCATACTCCACCCCACAACCAAGACATTTAGGCTTCGTCATATCGGCAGTTATTCTTTGACTGTCGACAGAAGGTTCATCTGGTGTTTTTTTAACATCCTGGGTTAATTCTTGTTCCTGCTTTGGACTGATTGGTGTCGGACTGATGCTATCTTCCTGCGGCACTAATTTTGACCCGCAGGCCTTGCAGAATTTCTTCCCTTCTTCATATTCAATCTTACAACTGCGGCAGATTAACATATTGATTCTCCTCTTACGATTTTTTCAAAAATAAAATAATGGAAATTATCCTCCAATGGATTAAAAAAAGGTGGTTACATGGGCGGCGGAGGTTTAATTTCATCCTGCGGTGCGGGAGATGGTATGGGCGCTTCAGGTGTTGAGGGAATAGGCGGCGTTATTGGTTTTGGCGATACCCGTGTCTTTATTTGCGGGCGATTTGGATCCTGGTTTGAAATCGTAGTTTCATTAATAAATCCCTGTTGACCATCAGCCAGGTTGACATGAAACCATGCACCCTTTTTCCCCACCGCATTGAGTGCATCACCCCTGTTAGCGTGGCTGATAATGTAACAATGCTCACCGGCGCCCTCTTGAATTGGCACATTATCTTCTATGACATAAATTTTTCTTGGCAAGGGTAAGGCAACATAAGGAGCTGGCACTTCACAAGACGGTAAGGGAGAAGAGGAAATTGCCGCAGGCGTTCCTATACTGTTTGGATTTGTTGTGCCTGCGCAGCCCCAAAACTTCAGCAAACAAATCGATAAAATCAGGATACAAAATATTCTCTTCCTCATGCTCTCCTCCTCTGGATTTGGATACCGCGACGACCCAAAATAAGGTAAAAGAAGAGGGAAAAGCGGTTTTGATTTTCCCTCTTCTTGAGTAAACCACCCAAACCTGGCTAATCTTTATATGTCAGCGGTAGTTTAAGCCATTCGCTTAATTTCCCTGTCCGGAAGTGCTCTACAACCCGAAATGTGTTTGCCTCGTTAAGGTATATGCTGAGAATGAATTGACCCGTAAGAATCAAAACCAGGCCTTGACTCGTAAGAATCAATGGCATCCCGATGAATATAAAAAGGATTGATGGCCCAAAAATGAACCCCACTAATTCAAGGAATTTAACACATCCCCCGAGCATTTTCAGATGATCAAGACGACTGATCCATTCCAACGTTCTTTGAACGGCGACAACATGCGCGATTATTAAAATCACAATAAAAATAACGACAAATATTAGAAATAAGGTTTTCGATATTTTCAAAATGAAATTTTTCATCTTTAAAACGCGGAGCCGGTGTATCTCTTTTTCCTGCGCCTTAATCTCTTGTTCCATTTTATTTTTAAATTCTGAAACCAGATGATTTTCAAGCTCACGACCGATAGGATCGAGCAGTTCAACGAGGTGGGTCTTGTTGTGGGATACATAAAAACGATAGGGGTAAAAGAAATTGGCAAAATTTATATCACGGGCGGTTCCGAGGCAAATAAAGGTATTGTAAATTTCAAAATTTATATTCTCAGTATAATATGTTTCCGCTGTGGTCAGATCGCTAAGTTTTTCGGAAAGAATACCAATAACTATTCCAATGGAGGGATTCTGGTCAACCGGTTTTTCAGGGCTTACCGGAAGCAGCATTGGGTCCGAAAACTCCATGCTCGCTCCGTCAAATCCATGGGCGTCAACAATTTTTACCAGAGAGGCCCGGGCTACATCAAACATATTCCATTGTATTGCGAAAGAAGCTAATTTGGTCAGGCCTTTGGTCTGGTTTTCTTTTTCAACGGCCTTTTCTAACGCCCTTTTTGCCGGAGAAGAATAACCAAGGTTGATAAAAACTGAAGCCAGGTTGATCAATTCATTCGGCCAGTTCCTTTGGTCGATATTCCAGGAAATGATATGTTGCTCAATATCTTCCTGCCCCTCACTTTTACAAAACCTCAGGAATATCTCTAATCCTTCATTGTCAAAGGTCATCATCTGATGGTCGATAATAAGCTTCTTGCAATCCTCATAGCGCGCAAAGTCTTTTAGCGCCTTTGCCACAAAAACCACATCCTGGGGAGTTCTTGCTTGCCCCGAGGCGCGGTCAAGGGCTTGATTGGCAACCTCAAAGCAACAGGCTCTGATTTTTTTTGCCATCCAGACCAAGCCTGCTGCGTTATAAGAAAACATCATCTGTCGGGCAAGTTTCGTGGTTGCCACGGTATCATTACTGGCGGCAAAAAAGGATAGCGCAGTTTCAAAGCCAGCACGGCTTTCCGGTAACGATCCATAAAAATTGGAATCCACAATCGGTTTTAAGACCGCGAGTGCTTTTGGTTTATCTCCGGAAGCCCAGTGAATTGCCGCTCGGGCAGCAAGCCGGTGGGGGCCCTGCCCTTTAATTGGATTAAGGATTACCGCATCCGGGCAATTTTGACTGATGAAGGATAAAACATCCTGGGGTATTTCCACCGAAGAACAATTTTGCTCTTCCAGCGCTTCAAGAACCCGGAGCCGGGATGCCATGGAAGGCATCTTTTTAACGTGTTCAAGCGTGGTTGGCAATTCATATTTTGGGGCATTACAGGAGGAACAGGTGCTTGCCGACGCAACACGGGTAATAACGCATACAAGACCAAGCGCAAATAAAAGGTACAGCACCTTTAAAAGAATTTTTTTATACCTAAAGTACTCCTCCCGGCGAATATTCCGGTACATAAAAAGAAGCAGACTTGTCCAGATACAGAGAATCAGGATAAAGACTGCAAACCGGACCCGAGAATACCGAAAGAATTCTCCCAGCCCAAACATCTCTCCGATAGTAAAACGACTGATTTCCTGATTAAGTGATTCGATTTTTCTTTTTTGCTCGTCGCTTTTTTCAAGCAAATCTTTTTTTGTTTTGAGAAGGGTCTCACCAATAAGAGGGGGGTTTGGAGTAGTCGAGTCAGAAGATTCTTTTGGGGTGTCACCAGCGTACCCAGGTGAGGATACCAGAAAAAAAAGCATTACAATGGAAATCAAAAGATGCCGATATGATTTTTTATTATAAAACATTTATAGCGCCTCCTATGGTTAAAGCTCCAGCAGGAACCCACCCGGTGCTTTGTTGGGTTTTTATTTTGCACCAGTTCCCTTGTTTTTCTATTACGGTAACTTCCGTACCGGGGGAAACTTCTTCTATCACTTTTGAAATTGTACTTGGCTGTGTTCTGAGCTTTACCGGGGTTGCCGATGTTATTCTCCCTTTACCCGGTTGGGTTTGGACAGGTTTTTCAGGCTCCGGGGACATTATCTCCGGCTTGTTCACCCCCTCCTGCGGAGAAGATGGTGGTGACATCACCTTCGGGTCCGTTATTGGAGTATTTGTATTTGGTTTCTTGTAACTAACCAATTTTTCATAAATATACCCTTGTTGACCATTATTTAAGTTGATATGAAACCATTCCCCTTTTTTCCCCACCGCCATAAAAGATTTGCCTGTGGTTGCGTTACTGATGATGTTACAAGATTCCCCGGCTCCTTCCCTAATATTTACGTTTTTCTTGATGACATAGACTTTCCGGGAAGAGGGCAAGGCAACATAGGGGGCTACCGATTCACAAGTCGGGGGAGGGGTGGCTACCGTAGTCCCTCCTCCACTGGCTGGCCCTGTCGTACCTGTGCAGCCACAGAGATCGACTAAAAAAATCGCCAAAATTAGGATAAAAAGTATTCTCTTCCTCACTCTCTCCCTCCTTTTGATTCTGTAATGCCTTTCTATTGCAGGCATTACAATGTTTATATTGATCCTTGGATGTAAAAAAAACCAAACTACCTCAGTGTCAGTATAAGTTGTCAGTGATAAAAACGATAATAATCTCAACGTCCTATCATCTGTTATGGGATGTTTTATTGGGCTGGACCACAAAACAAAAAAAGACCGGTCGCCTGGGTTTCCGGCGATTCGGCCTTATTCATTGCTATCAATGTTTAAAAACTCTTCCCATCAAAGACACCCTGTTCCTATTCGTTTTTTATCTTTTTTGGGGTTAATATTATTGATCTTTTTTAGCCCTAAAAAGGATGAAAGTCAAGCAAAAAGTTACAGATCATGGTTATTGAGTGAATAGACGGAGGGAGGGGATAATTTTCTATTCTGAAAGACTTATTTTTCTGAAAGCAGGTGGTAGCGATAGCCGCAGTTTAGTAGTCTGCATAAATCGTTACCCGTTCCTAAAGGTTGCGATTACGGAAGTCATTTCTGAGACCTTACACTAGATTAAATTCTCCCTGCAAAAACGGGAATCCAGTATTTTCATGCCTAACTGGATTCCCGCCTTGGAATATCGATTTTCGAAGTTTTTTCAACGATCTGTTATACCTATTAGTGTTTAAACGCCCGCTGGCCGGTAAAG
>LQYC01000043.1_pt1 | contig 12147 bp, 9 predicted proteins | sample 661771 | NCBI WGS metagenome assembly LQYC01 (sample SAMN03483023, study PRJNA281117) | bioreactor metagenome | isolation source: benzene-degrading methanogenic enrichment culture from a contaminated... | place: USA: oil refinery in Oklahoma | collected 2011-05
CGGGCGCGGACATACCGCGAGCGCCGGCGACCGCCCCTGCGGACTTTCACGCGCGCAACGGCGATACCCTGTTTCGCGCGGTACCCGAGTGCCCTAGCACGGTCGATCCGGGTCGGGTGTTCGACACGGACTACGCTTCCCTCACGACGCCAGACCTGCATCCGGTCCCAGAGGAGTGCATCCACATCGCTTTTGTCAGGCCTCTTCCATGCCTCCCTGACATAGGCATACATTGATTTTACCATGTAATATCACCTGTAAGGTTCGGCTTGTCTCCAAGCTACATTCCTTTTTTACGGGACGGATCCCGTGTTCCTTAATAGTATGGCCGGCGGGTTATAAAAGTGCTCGTGTGTCCCGCTTTACTTCCCGCCCTTGCGTTTTTCAAGGACGCGGATCTCTGCGATGCGTGTGACAGGGTACTGCCCATTGTTATCCTTCTCTGCCGATTTTACCATGTCCCAGATGGTGAGCAATGCCACAGACACCCCGGTGAGCGCTTCCATCTCGACCCCAGTCTTTCCCATTGACTTCACCCGCACTGTCGCCTCAATGAACCCGGCATCCTCAACAAAATCAATCGTGATGGCGCCGATGGGAATCGTATGGCACATGGGGATGATGCGGGGGGTATCCTTGATCGCAATCGTCGCCGCAACACGGGCAGTGGCAAGCACGTTGCCTTTCACGACTTTTCCTTCATGGATTGCACGAAGCGTTTCATCCCGCAGGTAGATCCTGCCTGATGCCACCGCCTCGCGTACGACATCATCCTTTTCCGTCACGTCCACCATCTGTGCATGGTCTCTTTTGATATGGGTGAATTCAACCAGAATCTTCACGCTCCAAAAACAGTTCGGCAGGGATCCTGTCTACGATATCAGAGGCAAGCATCCCGTTTCCCCGCTCCGTTTCCACGACCTTGCCTGCCCTCCCGTTTACATAGGCAGCGATGCATGCTGCGTCGAATGCAGGAATGTGGCAGAGCAGGGCGGCTGCCACACCGGCAAGGACATCACCGGTGCCACCGACAGTCATTGCAGGACAGCCGGTGAGGTTGAACCGTGTCCGCGTGCCGTCCGTGATCACATCGACCAGCCCTTTTAACAGGAGCGTCCCCGGAATCTGTGCGTCCAGTGCGGCCTGTGCCCGTGCTACCGGATCGCCGGGAAGGGATTTTCCGGTGATCCGGGCAAATTCCCCAGCATGGGGAGTATAGACCGTTTCCTGCTGTGCCACAGGCAGCGGGAGCCGCAGGGCATCGGCATCAAAGACCGCTTTTTTGCAGTGGGGAGCGACGGCACAGACAACGTCGTGGCTTTCGGAACCAAGCCCGTTACCGCAGACAACAACATCTGCGTTCTTCACAAGCGCAATGAGCTGTTCGATATGTTCCCTGCCAATCTTTTTGGCGCCCATCGGTTCGTAGATCAGGTCAGGAACCGGCTCGAAGACCGGCGATGCGATCCGGACAATGTCGGCTCCCGCCCGCAACGCACCCAGTCCCGCAAGATAGGGGGCGCCCTGGTATGGGCCGCCGCCGATCACGAGCACTTCCCCGCCATCCCCTTTACGGGCATCCTTTTGCCGCACCGGCAGGAGAAGGAGATCGCCGGGCCCGACACAGCATTCCGCTTCCACCGGGATGCCGATATCCATGACCAGAGACCCATCCACCTTTGCACGGTGGAACGCACAGATCACATCGGCCCGCATCCCCGGTGTCGGGACATCTGCGGCAATGATCGTTGCGTGTGATGCATTCGCGTGTTCAACACTTGCGGCGAGTGGTTCCTGAAGTGTGCCGGATGCGCCAGTGCCAAGCAGGGCGTCGATGATCACGTCCGCCTGTTCAAACAGGGCATGCAGGTTTTGCACATCATCCCTGCACATGACAGGATGGAGCCGGGTGCTGCAATGGGCAAGCGCCTTGAGCTGGTGTTCGCAGGATGGGGAGCGCCCCCGGGTGTCTACATAGCAGACATCCGTTTCCACACCGTGCTGGAGGTAGCGTGCCGCCACCATTCCGTCCCCGCCATTGTTACCCTTACCGCTGAGGATGAGAACCCGGGCGGGATTCTTGTCCAGCGCACACCCGGCAAGCGCCCTGCCTGCGCTCTCCATGAGTTGGAGTGAACTCACTCCGAGCGCGGCCGCATTTTTGTCCACTGCCCGCATCCTTGCCGGAGAGATGATTCCCTTCTCAAGGAATGCTTCGATACCGTCCCGCCACATGCCAGTACAATTCATGTGTAAGAAGTCCCTATTAATATGCAGGATGGGCTTTTGTGATGATGTAAAAGCAGCTGCAGAGACGATCGCAGCGGCAGGCGACATAACCATCATCTCCCATATCGATGCCGATGGTATTGCAAGTGAGGCAATCCTTTCGCAGGCGATTACCCGCACAGGGATCCCCTGCAAATCAGTCTTTGTCCGGCAGCTGGAACCGCTGACCATGCCGCAGGTGCCGGCCGATACGTCATATAAGATCTTCACAGACCTTGGAGCAGGTCAGCAGAACCTCCTTTTTGAGCGCGGTTTTCTCGAGCACGAGATCCTGATTGTCGACCACCATGTCAGCCAGCCCTGTTCGCGCCAGTACCGGGAGGTTAACTGCCTGTCCGGCGGTCACGGCAAAATGAGTGCGGCCGGTGTCGCGTACCTGATCGCAAAGGCGATGGATACGTCAAATACTGATCTTGCCAAGCTTGCGGTCATCGGTAATGTCGGTGATATGATGGCACGGGAAACCTGCGCCCTTGTGGGGCTTGCACGCGATATTATTGTTGAGGACGGCATGCGGCACGGGAATACCGAGGTGCGCAAAAAGGATCTCAACTGCTACGGCACTGCCACGCGCCCGCTCTACCTGTCGCTTGCCTACAATGACGACCCGTTTATCAAAGGGATCAGCAACAACCCCGAGGGCGCAATACAGTTCCTGCGCCGGCTCAATGTCCGCCAGCAGACTGTCGATGGGAAATGGCTTGTCTGGGAGGAATACCCGGTGGAGGACCGGCGGACCATCATATCCGCGCTTGCAGAGCAGCTGATCGCCAACGGCGAACCGGTAGACCGGCTCCTTGCCGAGACCTACCATTTCCCTGATGAACCCGCCCGCACCCCGCTGCGCAACGCGCAGGAATACGCAACGCTCTTAAACGCCTGCGGCAGGTGGGCGCGCCCGAAGGTGGGGGGAGCGATCCTGCGGGGTGACCGCGGAAACGCGTACCGTGAGGCAGAGCACATGCTCACCAACCACCGCGCCATCATCCGTGACCTGCTCGGCTTTATCATGGACACCGGCGTGACCGAACTCGAATGTGTCCAGTACATCCATGTCGGGGCACGTTACCCGGATACGATTGTCGGCATAGGTGCGGGAATGGCCCTGTCCAAACTGAACAGTGCAAAACCGATCCTGATCATGTGCTCCCTGCCGGAAGACCATAACCTGACAAAGGTATCCATGCGGACAACCGAACGGGTTGTGAAGCGCGGCATCGACCTCCAGCAGGCGATCAGCGATGCCTCCGCAGAATATGGCGGCGGAGGCGGCGGGCATAAGATTGCAGCAGGAGCATTTATTCCAAGAACTGCAGAACAGGAGTTTGTTACCCGTGTCAACAGAATACTCAAAGAACAGTCTTGTGCGTCGGGTCCAGGCCATCGCTGATTTCCAGTTCGGGGGTCTGGCAGGCACCGGCCTCTTTCCGGAGGGTTGCGAATTTATCCTGTCGACCACCGGGCGCATCCGCCAGGTCATGCTGGATAGCAAACGTCTCGCGACAGTCCGTGCGAAGGATGGCAGGTTAACGCTGGGCATCGAAGGAGCCCGTCGCCTGCACGCGATCCTTTTGCCGCCGCAGTACCGTGTGGTTATCCGGGACGATGTGGCAGAGTTTGTGGCACAGGGGAAGAATGCCTTTGCCAAGCATGTTGTTGCAGCGGACCCTGCGATCCGGGCCGGTGACGAAGTGCTGGTGGTTGCAGGAGAGGACTGGCTGGTCGCATGCGGGACTGCGATGCTTTCCGGTGCGGAGATGCTGGCATTTAATTACGGTAGAGCGGTAACAGTACGGCAGGGGAGTGGATAAGCAATGCTACCTGGAAATGTGAACCCGCGCCAGATGAAGGCGATGATGAAGAAGCTTGGCATGAATGTCGAGCCAATCGAGGACGTGCAGGAGATCGTGATCAAAACCCCAAAGGGCAGCTATGTCTTCGATGCGGCTGAAGTGACGGCCATGACCATGCAGGGCGTCACCACGTACCAGATTGTCGGCCAGCCCCGTTTTGTGGAACCTGTACCCGAGATCCCCACGGAAGATATCACCATGGTCGCGTCACAGGCAGGCGTTCCCGAAGAGGCGGCAAAAGGTGCGCTTGTTGCGACACACGGCGACATTGCCGAAGCCATCCTGCGTCTCACAAAAACATGATTGAACCGGATGACCGTGTCCTGCTTGTAGGAGAGGGCCGGGAATACTGGATCCGGGCCGGCACCGGCACATTCTCGACCGACAAAGGGCAGGTCGATCTCGGCACGCTTATCGGGATGGACGGCGGGGATGTAGTGACCACCCACAACGGTTCCCAGTTCACCGTCCGCATCCCGCGGCCGACCGACTTTTTTACCCACGGCAAACGCTCCGGCGCACCCATGCTGCCCAAGGATATCGGGCTTGTCATTGCCTATACCGGGATGAACCGCCGGGATGACGTGCTGGATGCCGGCACCGGCAGCGGCATTGCGGCGATCTACTTCGGGGGGGTGGCAGGAACTGTGAAGACCTACGAGATCCGTCCGGAATTTTCAGCGCTGGCACAGAAGAACATTGCCGAGGCAAAGCTCGATAATGTCGAGGCAGTGGCCGCCGATTTCCTCGAAGCGAAAGGAAGTTTCGATGTCGTGCACCTTGACATGCAGGTCGCTTCGGAGCATATCATCCATGCACATGCCCTGCTCAGGGCCGGCGGATACCTCGCCTGCTACACGCCTTTTTTGGAGCAGATGGGGGCTGTCGTCGATGCAGCATCCACGTTGTTTTCCGAAGTCCATACCCACGAGCTGATCGAGCGGGAGATGACACGGTCAAAACGCGGGACGAGGCCCTCGACATCAGTGTGTCACTCGGGGTATGTGACGATTGCGAGGAAGTAAATTATTAATTCATATTGAATTTAGGGAAGGCCTATTTTTTATCCTGCACTGGAGAACCCGGTCTCTAATAAAAAATTGCTCCAAGTATTTCAAAGCCATTAAAATTTTCAATGGGTTTGTAATATTAAAATAGGTTGTAATATATCAGGAATCTGAAAAACTATCCTTGAGGATTCAGATGAATCTATCCCGCTCGCGGGTGTAAATCTAGGTCCTGGCGGGTTTATATTCATCGCATCAATGAATATTCGTCACAGCTATGAATGTATACAGATTAAAGTCAAAATGGAAAAGGAAAGGATCACCTGACCTGGAAATCTGGGGGAACCTCATCCTGCCGAATAGGCATGATACAATAATCTTCTCTCCTCATGAAGATTTGGATCGTGCCACCGGACAACGAAAAATGGTGGATAAAGAATGGAATCACAAGGATTTGGCATCATACTCCTGACATTCCTGTTACTGTCAGGGATTGTTGTTTCGGATGTCGTTGCAAAACCTGATACAACAAGTAACGGAACTATTAACGTTGATACCTATCAACTCCCGGCATTGCAGTTTGATAAGACTCAATCAAAAATCATCATCGATAAGGAATTGAGTCCGTCCGTGGGATCTGCAGTTTCTCAGAAAGCACGCATGGCTGTTGCTTCTGAAACTCCCGCTGCCGTCACGATCCCATCAGGATCGATCATTCACCACACAAAAGACGGAGTGACAACTGTATTCGATTCAACGGGACAACAATTGTTTGCGGCAGATGACGCACAGGCAAAGCTGGTTCCGACTCCCCGGGGACAACTACCAGCAACATGTGTTCACGAAGTTCCTTCGGGTTCGGTACTCTATAAAAGAGACAACATTACGTATGTCATTTCCAACAATAACCTGATTCTGGTTGAGATCAAAGAAAAGTCCGGTGAAAATGATAATATCCCTGATAGAACCACTCCCGGTAAATCGGCCGGTTATACAACACTCGGGGCTTCAACTGCAGGTGCAGACAATCCCCACGCGTATTGGATCGAACGGGTGACATTTGATACCCCGGATGACATGGGTTTGGAATATCTTAAAAACTACTCTGCACAATGGAAGGTGCCCAGCCCGCCGCTGACAACAACCCCAAATCAGGTACAGTACTTAGCCATCGAAGAAGAAGGATTCGAAGTGAATAACAACGGAGCAGTTGCCTTTGCATCTGTCCTGGAATGGAATTATTACCCCGAAACATGGGACATCACCACATGGATGCATGATTACAACGGCAGGATCACGGGATATTTCTCCCCACGGGAGATCGTGAATACCGGCGACATCATCTCCGGGGATATATCCAGTACAAATCTCTACGGTTATCCCCCTTGTATCCAATCAGGGTTGTATGGAGTGTCAGATCCTCTGACCAGTCCGGTCATAGTTCGGAGCTCAGCCTGAACTCAAATTCGCTGATCGAAGGCCGGGGCGGAGGAGTAGATACCCTGCTTATGCTGAGCGGGGTTACCAGTCTCCCTTCGGAAGATTATCTTGTGGGGGATACAACATTCTGGAATTACGTATTTACTGATAATAATGATAACCCACTCAATCCGCCGATCCTATGGACTTATATCAATTATGCACTGGCCGGTAATCCGGCATTTTCCAATCTCAGGATTGAGACGAACAACTGGCCGGAGAAGATTGTGCTGGGGACACAACCGGATGCTTCGATGATTACGAAGACGTATTCGATAACGAGCGTATATTATAATCCCTTTAGTGAACCTGATTCCAGATTTCAGCAAGATACAGAATGCCAAATAGTAATTGATAAGTTAAAATCTGCAGGATGGGGGGAACCAGTTTTTTATCATAAAGATCTCAATGTAACATCAGTCGATCTCGGATTTAATGGTGGTGGACTTGCTGAAAATACATTTCATTGGCATACGGGTCATGGATGGTATAACCCAAATGATCCGGATCCATCATCATCTGGTATAACATTATTAAGACGTGATGGAACCACTTTCCAACTTACGCCTGTAGATGTTGCCGGAAGGTGGAATACAAAAAATAAATGGGTGGTTTTTGATGTATGCCTCGCCTTAGGAGATCCTTTGTGGAATAAAGCATTGGGCACCACTCATGGTATTTTTGGATTTACAACAGCAACGTCGGGGAATACGAATTTACCAAAACAATTCTTCTATTACACAAAAGAAGAGAAATACCCTCTTGCACAAGCCTGGAGAAATGCTACAATTGATACATATTACAGTATTCAGGCTCCGGATTATATCCATGATCCAAATATAAAAATTCCGGTGGGGGGAGCTGTCAGGTTTGATAATGAAGAACAATATAAAAATGATCATCTGCCCGGTTATGGGATTATCGAGCCTGATGAATATCCGAATGATAATGATTATGTCTATCAACATTGGAATTGCGTGAGGGAGAGTTGAGAATAATGAAAATCACTATGAAAACCTGGTTTATAATAATTACCTCCATTTTCTGCGCAGGAATTTTATTATCATTGTTTTTCAATAATCCGTTCTCTGCCTTAACAAATGAAAAACAACTGGAAAAAGGCCCGGTGTCCAATGGGACTAAACCGGGAGAAATTGTATCCGCAAGTATTGAATCACCGATAGGGATTATTACGATAAACGCTTCATCCCCACCGTCATCCATACCGTTCTACCATGCTACCGTTCGTGATGGAGATATACGCTATAAAGCACTGGGAGATGTGATGAGCTCTAAAGAAAATGTGACCTCTGAACAGGATGCCCCTGAAGTGGCCAGGAAAGTGATGGAGCAGTATGGAGGATTGCCCCCGGATGCTGTTTTTTCCTGGAGCGAGACGAATTATCTAGAACATCAAACAGGTACCGGGGAAGTAATATCGAAAAAACCAGTTACAACAACCGTTGCCTTTGGCAGACGGGTCAATGGATTGTCTCTTGATGGGGATACTGATGGAATCCGCATTGAACTGGGTTCGAATGGCGAACTCCTAGAACTCAGGAAAACCTGGAGGACACTGACCTATTCCGGTAATGTGTCCATCATTCCAAGAGCGAAGGCTGTTGAAAATTTTGAGGCGACGAATCATGTCGGTGTCCTCATTGATACTATTGTCCTGCGGTATTATGAAACCGGAAATGGCGATACCTATCTTGAGCCGGTCTGGGTGTTTATTGGTGAAAGACAGCCGGAAGGTAACAGGCTCAAGTATATCATCAACGCCCGGCAATTCGCGGACTTTTCTGGGACGCCGACAACCGTCTTTATATCAGAACCTGTTTCATTCACTGACACCTCACAAACTGCTGCGGTTGAATGGTATTGGGAGTTTGGTGACGGCGTGAACTCAACACTCCGGAACACCACACACTCTTACCTGAAATCTGGTAATTATACGGTCAATCTCACCGTCTGGAATGAGCACGGCAGTGATACAATTTCAAGAACGAATTATATCACGGTTCTGCCAAATCAATCGCTACATATTGACACTACTTCAACCAAGCTGATCGAAAACCAAACAACTGCGATGAGGAACGATAAGGAACCGTGAACCTCTTGAGAATTTTCCAATTTTAATTACAATACTGGTTATCCTGATCGGATTTTCAGGATTTATCATTCCAGTACAGGGAGCTCCGGTCAATGAAGGGACATCGATATCAATCGATAATTCTTCCAGAGGTATTGTGATCAACGCCGCAGTTCCTGAAGTTCCTGCTTCCATACCTGTTTATCGCGCCACCGTTCGTGAAGGGGATACTTTATTTAAAGCACTGGGTGATGTAATGAGCCCTAAAGAAAATGTAACCTCTGAACAGGATGCCCCTGAAGTGGCAACGAGGGTAATGGAACAATATGGTGGTTTACCCTCGGATGCAGTTTTTTCCTGGAGCGAGACGAATTACTTAGAACATCAAACAGGTACCGGGGAAGTTATATCCAAAAAACCTGTCACAACAACCGTTGCTTTTGGCAGACGGGTCAACGGATTGTCTCTTGATGGGGATACTGATGGAATCCGTATTGAACTGGGTTCGGATGGTGAACCCTTGGAGATCAGGAAAAGATGGAGGACCCTGACTTATACCGGCAATGTATCCATCATTCCCGCAACGAAGGCGGTTGAAAAATTGTTGCGAGATGAGACAATGAAAAACGATTGGAGACCGGCTAATGTAAGTGCATTTATCGATATTATCCGACTAAGATATTATCAAAAAGGTGATGGAGATACCAACTTAGAGCCGGTCTGGGTGTTCGTTGGTGAGACAAAACCGGGGGATTATGGGATCAAGTTTCTCGTTTACGCCCGCCAGTTCGCCAACTTCACCGCCTCGCCCACCGTCGGCTCTTACCCGCTGGTCGTCCAATTCACCGACACCTCGGATGCCTCACCGATAAAATGGTACTGGGACTTCGGTGACGGGTCGAATTCGACACTCCGGAATCCTTTGCATACGTACCAGACTGGCGGGAATTATACCGTCAACCTCATGGCATGGAACGATCTGGGCAGCGATACGATCTCCAGAGCGGATTATATCACCATCTATCCCAATCCTGCACCTGTTGCCGGCTTTACATCGAATTATACTTGGGAGAACCACATGGCACCGCTGGCTGTCGCGTTCAATGATACATCCACCGGTATTATCACCAACTGGTCGTGGGATTTCGGAGACGGGACAAATTCGACACTACAGAATCCGATCCATATCTTCAACGAAACTCCCGGGGAATTATATGGTGACTATACCGTTACTCTCAATGTCACTGATGACGTAAGTAGGTTGTCGGCTTACTCGGATTATATCAGCGTTGTCAAGGGATTATATCCGAATTTCACCGCAGAACCTACACGCGGGCCGGCCCCACTGAATGTTACGTTCACCGATCTCACTCAGGATTATGAGAAAGCGCTGGGATTGTACTGGGATTTCGGGGATGACAGCTATTACTGGCCGGAGGAATATCCATCACCCCGGACAATTTACCATGAATATGCTTCTGATGGTGTCTATAACGTCACCCTGACGTACTACGGAACCCATGAAGAACCGTACTGGCTGACAAAAGAGTATTACATCATTGTCGGTAACGTATCCCCGCCCCCGGTTGCCGATTTCACCGCAAACGTCACGTCCGGCAAAGTCCCGCTGGCTGTCGCTTTCACCGACACTTCAACCGGTTCACCAACGGACTGGATGTGGGACTTTGGCGATGGCACAAACACAACCGACCAGAACCCCGCCCATGTCTATTCCACACAAGGTACCTATGCAATAAAACTTGCGGCAACAAATGCTGTTGGGAGCAATTCGTTAACAAGGACGGATTATATCACGGTCTTCCCGCTCACGATACCTGCTGCAAACTTCACGGCAGATCCCATCTCCGGGAAAGTTCCCCTGACGGTATCGTTCAGCGATACCTCAACAGGCTCCCCAACTAGCTGGTACTGGGACTTCGGCGACGGTACCAATTCCACCGGACAAAACCCGATCCATACCTATACATCCTCTGGTGTATTTTCAGTATCGCTGAATGCAACAAACACTGATGGCAGCGATACAAAAGTGCTGCCGGATTACATTACTGTTATCCCGCTCATACCCCCGGCCGCAAACTTTACTGCAAATCCTGTCTCCGGAACTGTCCCTCTGCTTGTCGGGTTCAGAGACCTGTCGACAAATACCCCGACCAGCTGGTACTGGGACTTCGGTGATGGCACTAACTCTACCGATAAAAACCCATTACACGGATTCACTACAGCAGGAAATTTCACAATCTTGCTGAAGGCAGCAAATGTAGATGGCAATGACACAGTAATAAAACCGGATTACATAACGGTAACCTCGCTCTCACCACCTGTTGCGAACTTCACTGCCAATGTCACATCTGGAAAAAACCCGCTCACCGTTGCCTTTACCGATACCTCGGCCAATACACCAACCCAGTGGTTATGGGACTTCGGTGATGGTAATAGTGCTCCTGAACAAAACCCGGTTCACATATACACGACTGCCGGAACGTTCACAATATCCCTGAAAGCAACAAATGCCGATGGGCGCAACACGATAACAAAGACCGATTACATAATCGTCCTTCCACGCATCCCGCCCGATGCAGGTTTCACCGCGAATGCCACAACCGGTAATGCACCTCTCGTGATAGCCTTTACCGACACTTCAACCAATACACCGGATGGTTGGGTATGGAACTTCGGCGATGGTACCACATCAACCGTGCAAAATCCGGTTCATATCTACACGACCGCCGGAAAATACACTGTTTCATTAACCGCGGCAAATGCTGACGGCAGCGATACCGAGACCCGGCCGGATTATATCATCGTAACTTCGCTGGTTCCTCCGGTTGCCGGCTTCTCTGCCAACATCACATCCGGGAAAGTGCCTCTTGCGGTTTCATTTTCTGATCTGTCCACGGGTTCACCGACAGGATGGAGCTGGACGTTCGGCGACAGCGCAGGGTCATCGGACCGGAACCCGGTCCATGTTTACTCATCGGCGGGCATCTATACTGTCTCGCTGCATGTAACCAACGCGGACGGCAGTGATACCGCTACCAAAGTGAACTATATCTCTGTTTCATCCCCGGTTCTACCGGTTGCCAATTTCTTGGTCAACACCACGTCAGGCAATACACCTCTTGCAGTCGCGTTCACGGATACCTCGTCCGGATCACCAACCAGCTGGTCATGGAACTTCGGTGACGGAGTGACTGCAACAGGTCGGAACCTGGTCCATGTCTATTCAGCCGTGGGAAAATTTACCGTGTCCCTGACAGTGACAAATCCTGACGGTAGCGATACTATCACGAAGCCGGATTACATCACCGTTACTTCACCGACCCCGACTCCGACACCAACCCCGACACCAGGCACAATTCCGGCGACAATCAGAATCGAACCCGAAACCCTCAACCTGAAAAGCAAA
>LQYC01000153.1_pt1 | contig 12067 bp, 9 predicted proteins | sample 661771 | NCBI WGS metagenome assembly LQYC01 (sample SAMN03483023, study PRJNA281117) | bioreactor metagenome | isolation source: benzene-degrading methanogenic enrichment culture from a contaminated... | place: USA: oil refinery in Oklahoma | collected 2011-05
CTCACCGCGACCAACGCGGTGGGCACCACTGCCAAAACCGTGACCGTGAACGCCAAACCGACCGCGCCGGTGATCAAAACTTTCACCGCCGCTCCGGCAACGATCAACGCCGGCGCCACCACGACCTTGGCCTGGACCTTGGACGGCGGGACTCCCACATCTTTAACAATTAATAATGGCGTGGGTTCGGTGCTGGGTGCGACATCCAAAACGGTATCGCCGGTAACCACCGCTACCTACACCTTGACCGCGGCCAATGCCGCCGGGACAGTGACCAAAACGGTTAGCGTCACGGTTATTCCAACTCCGGTGATTTCCAGTTTTACGGCCGCGCCCGCGGCCATTACCAAGGGGAAATCAGCAACTTTGTCGTGGACGCTTACAGGCGGAACCGCCACCTCGCTTTCAATCAATAATGGCGTCGGGTCAGTTCTTGGAAAAACATCAGTCACGGTTAAGCCGTCATTGACCACAACCTACACGCTCACGGCGGTTGGTTCGGCGGGAACCGCAACCGCAACTGCAACCGTAACCGTGGTTGCGGCTCCAACTATTTCCAGCTTTACCGCAAGTTCGGTGAACATTAACCAGGGCGGCTCGGTAACGCTTTCCTGGAAATTAGGCGGCGGCGCTCCCGATACTTTGGCAATTGACAATAATGTGGGTTCGGTTGTCGGTAAAACATCGATTGTCGTGGCGCCAACGCAAACTACAACCTACAAACTGACATCCAAAAACATTGCCGGAACCGCGACTAAAACCGTGAAAGTTACTGTAAAGATTCCCGCTCCGACAATTACCGGTTTCACGGCAACATCGGTCGTTATTAACAAAGGACAATCGACAACTTTGTCGTGGACGCTGGGAGGTTCGACTCCAACCACATTAAGCATAGATCAAGGCGTTGGTTCGGTGCTTGGCGCAACCTCAAAAATCGTGGCGCCCACGAAAACCACCACCTATACGCTGACATCTAAAAATAGCGCCGGGACCGCGACCAAAAAAATTACGATTACGGTTAGGCGAGTTTTTCTGCTTAATGATTTGACAAGTAAAATTGTTCGCGCCGCAATCGGTTCGGCGGCAAAGATTTTCGCGGTCATCGCCGATACATTCTCAATTCCCACCGCCTATGCCGCCGGCGCCACCACCACGGCCAATTATCAATATGACGCCAATGGCAATCTGTTAACCGACGGCAAAACCACTTACACCTACGATTACCAAAACCGCATAGTTTCAACCGCAACCGGTATAACCGGCGCGAGCACGGTTTCCGCTTACTCGTATGATTTCCAAGGCCAAAGGGATAAATCAGTTGTTACCATCACCACTACCGACGCGGCCACGGGGAATGTTACAATAAAGGTAATCACAACCTACACGCCGACAAGCTATTACAGTTCGTCGGTTACAACCACGACCGTAAAAAGTAAAACCGGAACGGTTTTGTCCGCCACGACCGCGCCCGCGGAAATCACCAAACACATCTTTGCCAACGGCCGGATGTTGGCCACGGTGAGGGGGACGGGTGCCAGCGCCAAGGCATATGTAACTCTCACCGACAGCCTAAACGGTTCCACGGTGGTATTGGATTCCAACAATGCCATTGTTGAAACCACGGATTACTATCCCTTTGGCGCGATCCGGTTTGACAATCAAGTAAATTCGTACAATGAAAAGCGCAAATACATCGGTCAGGAGTACGATGCCGAAACCAGCTTGTCATACCTCAACGCCCGGTATTACAATGGAACCATCGGCAGATTCATAACCCAAGACCCGGTCTTCTGGGGAAATCAGAATTTGAGCGATCCGCAGAGCTTGAATGCGTATTCGTACGCTAACAACAATCCGATTACCTTGAGCGACCCGAGCGGGTTGATGACACTCGCAGAGATACAAACTCAGATAGACTCAATCAAATCGCAAATTGGGACGCTCACGAAAGCGGTTGGCGATTATACGGCACAAGCGGGCAAAGCGGCGGTAAATGGCGTTAAATCGGCGGCGACTACTGCTTACAACGCTACCACAGGTACTGTCGCAAAAGCTAAAAATTATGTTTCCAATTCTGACCCGGACAAGAATATTTTTGCATCCCGTAAAAATCCCAACGGTACGGATGGTTTATCGAATTTTGACGCTTTTTTGACATTCGGGATGCCCGGTGTTGGCGGTATGATGGTTGGCGCTGGGAAAGGAATTGGCAAAACCGCAATCGTAGTTAAAAAAGCGTTAGCTGATGAAAATAAATTTACGCACCTATTTAACAATACCAAGCATGGTTTGGCACCATTGGTGGAACAATTTGGTAGTCAAAAAAATGTAATTCAAGAGGTGGCAAAAAACATTGTAGGTAAATATCAAGGTAGTGGCGTAAACGAAATAGTTGTAAAAATTGGTGATACCATGGTAACGGTGAGAGGCCAAATTGTTGATGGGATTGAACGTATCGGCACTTTCTTTGTTAAAAATTAATAAAATATATGAATTGGAAACAACAGCTTTATGAGTATGAGACAAAAAAAGATTGGAAATCCGCTATTGCTTATGCGGAACAGATAACTAAAGACTATCCCGAGGATGTTGATGTTTGGTTGAGTGTGATTTATTTACTATTCAATTGTATTTTGGAAGAAAGTTATGACATTATTAACCCCAACGAATTAACTTCATCATTGTTGAGATATTTTCAGTTTTCATATAAAAAATTTAAAAATAATCCGGAATATTTATTTTTCGTCGGAACACTCGGCCATGTAGCCGAATGGTTATTCGGATATAGCGAAACTGATTTTGCTACTAAAATGATAAAGCACGGTCTTGAATTAGAACCAAATAATAGATTATTGATGTGGGAATACGAAATGACAAAAATAAACAATAATTTAAGTGAAGAAAAAAATAGCCTCGCCCTACAACGGGCACGTGAGATAGAAAAAGAAATCTTACATAAAGATTCCCCGGAAGTAAAATGGCTTTTATCCAAGGGCGCTTTGGGCAGGTATATATTGGATATCCAATTAGGATTGAGTGCATATGATAAAAATTTGAGAGATGAGGTGCTCGGTTTGGATAAATAAAATAACAAAATTTTGACGCAAATTGTTCCGGTACATCTGCTGTTACGAAAGTCAATAATTATGTTTCCAATCCTGGTCCGGACAAGAATATTTTTGCATCCCGTAAAAATCCCAACGGTACGGATGGTTTATCGAATTTTGACGCTTTTTTGACATTCGGTGTTCCAGTTGCGGGTGGTTTAGTTGTTGGTGGAGAAAAATTAGTAGGAAAAACTGCAACTGTAATAAAAAAAGTTGGTCCAGAAATTAAAAAAATTGCGGGTTATACTTCGCATGGTGCCAGACAAGCGATTGGCAGAGATGGCGGCAGGGGCGTTGACTTAGAAGCTATCTTTGATGTGGTTAAAAATCCGCAACAAATTATTAATCAAGCAGATGGAGCCGTGAAGTATATCGGAAAAGAAGCAACTGTCGTGCTTAATAAAATTGGCGAGATTATAACCACATGGGGGAAACCACGTAATCCATAAAAATTATATGGCAAATTTATATTCATCAAATGATAAGAGCTTTTTAACAATTAATATTATTAAATATGAAGATGTTTCCAACGATTGGCTGTTTATTAAATTGATTTTTGTTTTGGGCACGAAGACTCTTTTAGAAATAGCAGGTTCTTTTATCAGAATGTCTGAGTTTGTAGCTTTTTATGAAAATGTACGGCAACTCGTTAATTACAATGTCAAAGAAATAGAATCTGCGTTTCTTGAGCCAAATTTGAAAATTAGAATTGAAAAAAAAGAAGATGGGCAATTTCAAGTTGATGCGAATTTTTTAGAAATTGTTGATTATGCGAATGGTAAGATTAATAGAAAAAATGCAAAACATTTGCTTTTTGAGACAAAAAAAGAGAAACTATATGCCTTTGCTGAAGAATTAGCGGCGGAGATTAAAAAATTTGGGTAAAAACCGAATATATTCAGAATTCAAATTGTGAATAACGGAACTTTGGAATTCGCCAAACGCATTTTCGCCCTGGCACGGTGAAAGGCACGGGCACCAGTGCCAAGGCTTATGCCAATTTCACCGACAGCCTAAACGGCACGACCGTAGTGGTGGATTCCAACAACGCGGTTGTTGAAACCACGGATTATTATCCCTTTGGCGCGATCCGGTTTGATAACCAAACCAACAATTACAATGAAAAGCGCAAATACATCGGCCAGGAGTACGATGCCGAAACCAGCTTGTCATACCTCAACGCTCGGTATTACAATGGAACCATCGGCAGATTCGTCACCCAAGACCCGGTTTTCTGGGGCAATCAGAATTTGAGTGATCCGCAGAGCTTGAACGCGTATAGCTATGCCAACAACAATCCGATTACCTTGAGCGACCCGAGCGGCAAATGGGCGGAGACAGCATTTGATGTATCGATGCTGGGCTATTCGCTTTATGAATTTTATGAACATCCAAGTTGGAAGAACGCCGGCGCGGTTGTTTTGGATGCCGGTTCGGTTGCCTTGCCAATCATACCTGCGGTCGGCGGCTTGGCAATTAGGGGCGGCAAGGGTACAGGAAAAGCTGTGTCAGTGATTGCGAAGAATCAAAATACGAATGCTGCACTTAATAATATTGGACAACAATCTTTAAGCTATGCAAAAAATCTTGCACAAACCGCATCTAGCCCTGTACTTAAAAATATTGTCAAAAATACATACAGATCAACAGATACAATCCCCGGAGGTACTTTTGGGGCATTAAGGAATGAAATAGTAACCGGCTTACCAACAAAAGGGAAATATCATCTCGAAAAAACACAGAACACATTGAATGCTCTTTCAAATTTATTAAAGAATCCAGACAAATTGACTGCAGGCGATTTAAAGGTAATGCAATCGTTGATTAACGATGCTGCGAAAGAAATTGCCGCAGCTAAAAATGCATTAAAATAAAAAAATGGTCAATAAACAAAAACTTGGTAGTAAAATAAATAATTTGTTGTTGGATTTAAAAAAAATTTCAAATAGTAAAGGTATTCCGGCTGTTGATAGCAACAAGCAGCCTTGCTTGATAAAATTGTGCGATACTGTGGTTGAGTTTGTACCCGAGTTCAAAAATTGCGAAGATTTTTTATTATTTGGAAAGGAAAATCCGTATTTGCATTTTGGAGTGTTTGGAAGTTTTTTGTGTGAACAAATAGATAAAGATATTGCTTCCGATGCTATTGAGCGCGGATTTAATTTTGTTAATGAATCATATAATAATATGCGTGATGAGCATATCCAAACCATGCTGTCTACTGAAATATTGGAGAAATTAACGGCTTCTGAAAAGATGATAGTTATCGCAAAGAAATTTTTGATAGGAGATGCGCTTAATCAATTTCAAAAGATGCTTGAATAAAATTTTGCGTTAAGCGCATCTTCGCCAACGGCCGGATGTTGGCCACGGTGAGGGGGACGGGTGCCAGCGCCAAGGCCTACAATAACCTCACCGACAGCTGGTATCCCTCGCAAAAGCCTCGGGACAGGCAACAAGGGTTAGACCCTTGTAATACCGTCCTGGTAAGCAGTCGCGTCGTGTTGTTTGGTTTGACTTTGAGGATAATTTTGGGTATGATTGCGATGTCGGAAGCACGATGTTGTGCCGCGACGCGTTTTAACGATGATGTTACCCGTGAGCGGGTTTTTTGTTTGCGTTTGACAATGGTCGCGAGTCGGCTATAATTCTATTGTTTTGAATGTGAATTATGAATATATAATCATATCAATAATTATCTTGAATTAAGAAATCATTAAATTCAGATACTTTTAAAGGGGTCTAACCCCTGCGTTATCCCTCGGATTATCTCGGGACAGGCAACAGGGATAGACCCCAAAATACAAAGCATTTCGTAATTCAATAGAATATAATCATAAAAATTTCATGATAAATTGGACAAAAAAAGTGCAGGATCGGATCGCGAAAGTGCCGGTGCGGGGCGGGCGGTCGCAAAAAGAGGTTAACGGCGGGTTTAACGATCTGGTGTTCGCGCCGGCACAGCTGGCAAAACGGCCGGTGGATTATTTCAAGGAAGAAATCAGTTCAAAAACCATTATCGGCAAAAACAGTTTGAAGCCGGTGGAAATTGCCGCGCCGATCGTGATCGCGGCGATGTCGTTTGGCGCGCTGTCGAAAAACGCCAAGATCGCGCTGGCAAAAGGTTCAACTTTGGCGGGCACGATTGCCAATACCGGCGAGGGCGGAATGCTGGCCGAGGAGCGCGAGTTTGCCAAAAAATTGGTGATTCAATACAGCACCGGCCGGTTTGGCATTGACGAAGAAATTCTGAAGCTTGCCGACATTATTGAAATAAAAATCGGGCAGGGGGCGAAAGGCGGGCAAGGGGGATTGTTGCAAAAAGAAAAGTTGACTCCCGAAGTGGCATCGGCGCGCCGGGTCAAATTGGGCAAAGATGTTCATTCGCCGGCTTGCCATCCGGATATAATTTGCGCCAAGGATTTGAAAGATAAAATCGATTGGTTGAGAAAGTTGTCGGGCGGCGTTCCGATTGTCGTCAAACTGGCCGCCGGCGATGTGAAAGATGATGTCGCCCTTGCCATTGAAGCGAATCCCGATGTTATCGCCATTGACGGCGGCTGGGGCGGCACGGGCGCGGCGCCGGAAGTGATGCTTGATGAAATGGGGATACCGGCTTTTCACGCGCTGGTTTCCGCGCGCGAAATTTTGGATAAAAACAAAGCAGAGCAAGAACTTTGGATTGCCGGAGGGTTCTATACCGGCGGCGATATTGCCAAGGCGCTGGCGCTGGGCGCGGACGCGGTGTTTATGGGTTCGGGAATGCTGGCGGCGATGGGGTGCGCGGGATGTAATTTGTGCTACACCGGCCAATGCCCAAAGGGCGTGGCCACGCAAGATCCCAATTTGGCGAAAAATTTGGACATTGATGCCGCGGCCGGCAATATCGCCAACTTCATTAAGCACTGCAACGAAGAAGTGAAAATGATCGCCGGCGCGACCGGGCATAACGACATCCATCGGCTTGTCAAAGGCGATTTGCGCGCGCTAACTTTGGAAACCTCCCGAATCGCCGGCGTGAAGCTTGCCGGAGAATAAGCGCGGCCTTTGCCGATTTATCGTTTGGGCATGGAAATTGAAAAACGGGCGCCTGATCCGCACCCCGTTTTTGTTTTTTGCGGCAATGTTTGATAAAATGAACGAATATGGCGAGTTTATTCTTCGAATGGTATTTTTTGGAAATTCCCGCGAAAATCAAAAAAATTTGGGGGAATTATTTGTGGTTTTCCGCCAAGTATTTCGCGCTGTCCGATATGTTGCGGGATTTTTTAAAACCTTGGAAGGGACTGACATTTTCGCGCCAAAAGCGGGCGTTTGAGATCGGCGACGCGTTTTCGGCGGCGTTCGGCAATTTGATTTCGCGGATGATCGGCGCGCTGGCGCGGCTGTTTTTTATTGCCGTTGGGTTGGCGGCCGAGGCCGCGGTTTTTATCGGAGGAATTGCCGCGTATATCGGGTGGCTGGTTTTGATTCCGGCGATTTTTTATTTTCTGTTCAAAGGTCTTGGACTGTTGGTTTAATGTTGAACAATATATTTTATGGCGGATGATTTTTCAAAGTCGGCGACATTCGAATCGGCGGATCGGGCGAAAGCCGCGCCGCTGGGTTTGTTTTTATTTTTGAAACGCGCCAGTTTCATTGTTCTGGCCGCGGGGCTGTTGATTGAACTGGCGCGCGCTTTGTTTGCCGGGTTTGCGGCCGCGCCGTTATTTTTGGCGGCGATCAATAAAGATTTATTGGCCGGAGCGATTTATCTTTCGCTTTCTTTCTGGATGGCTTTTACCTTGGCCGTTGCTTTCGCGCGCCAGAAGATAATGCGGCCGGGCCGGCAACTTGATCAATCCGCGGCGGACGGCAATTTGTACGACTATCTTGATTTTGAAGCCGCGCGCATATTAAAAAAGACGCTATCGCGCCAAAATTTGCCGTTTGATAAATTGCTTTTGTATTATATTCTTGATTCGGACAATTTGTCGTTCGCGCTTGACCGGCTTTGCGTTGATCGCGCCACCTTGAAGCGCGATTTGCTGTCCGGGATGAAAAAAAACTCGAAATCAATTGAGTTGGCGGATTCAAAACCGGCGGAACCTGCCAATCGGGAATCGCGCGACGCCGTGATGGCGGCCGCGCTTGATATCGCCATGGAAAACGGCAATTCCAAAATAACGGTTTTCGCGCTGTTTTTAGCTTTGGCCAACCGCGACCCGGATTTCCAGAAAATGATGGACGAACTGGCGCTTTTGAAAGAGGATGTCGAGTCGGCGGTTTTGTGGCAGATGAACCGGCGGGAATACCGGGTTTTCCGGGGAAAATTTTGGGAGCGCGACAATTTGCGTTTGCTATTGCCAACGAGTCTGGTGCGCGACCTTGTCGGCGGTTATACCGTTGAATTGGATTCTTATTCAAGGGATTTGTCGCAAAACAGCCCTTTGCGCCGCGGCGGCGTTGTTTTGCATTTATCGGAAATCCAGCGGCTTGAAGAAGCGTTAACGAAGAAAAGCGGGAATGGCGTGCTGTTGGTGGGCCAAACCGGCTGCGGCCGCAAGAGCGTTGTTTACAATTTCGCCAACCGCGTGGCCGGTGAAACCGGACCGCGGGCGCTGAAGATGCTGCGGATCATGGAACTGGATATGCAGAGCGTTATCGGCCGGAACTCCGACAGATCAAAACTGGTCGCGGTAATAGAGAAAATTTTTTATGAAGCGGTCGCGGCGCGCAATGTGGCGATCGTTATTCCGGAAATTCAAAATTATATCGGTTCGCGCGCCGATGGGCGGAAATTGGCGCAAATCGATATTAGCCCGATACTTAACAAATATTTAGCGGTTCCGGGTTTTCGCGTTATCGGAATCACATCTCCCGAAGGCTTGCGCCGTTCAATCGAAACGGCTGGCGACATTGCCGCAAGGTTCACCAAGATTGAATTGCCGCCGGTGACGGCGCGGGACGCGATGCGCGTGTTAAAAGAGGAAAGTTTGCGCCGCGAAGCCGCGACCGGGTTGTTTTTTCCGATTGCGACGCTGAAGGAAATCGTGAAGCTTTGCGAAATGATCGGCGGCGAGCGCGTTTTCCCCGAAGTCGCCGTCGATCTTCTGGATGATATTGTTTCCAATAAAATGAATTCTTCAGGCAAGATAAACAGAATGGTTTCGCCCGGGGAAGTCGCCGCGTTTTTCACCCGCAAATACAATATGCCGGCCGGCGCGGCGCAAAACGAGGAAAAAGAGATTTTGCTCAACCTTGAGGATTTGATCCACGAAGGCTTGGTGAACCAAAAAGAAGCGGTGGCGGAAATCGCCAACGCGATGCGGCGTTCGCGCGCGGAAATCAAACAACAAAAACGCACCATCGGCAATTTCCTGTTTTTGGGGCCCACCGGCGTGGGCAAAACCGAAACCGCCAAGCAGTTGGCCAAAGTCTATTTCGGTTCGGAAAAGAATATGATCCGTCTCAATATGGCCGAATATCAGACCGTGGACGCGATTGAAAAATTGATTGGTAATGACCGGAATTCGGGGTATTTAACCGGCGCGGTGCGCGAAAATCCGTTTTCCTTGCTTTTGATCGATGAAATCGAAAAAGCCGATATCCGCTTGCTGGATATATTTTTGAGTATTTTTGACGAAGGCCGGATTACCGATGGGCTTGGCCGCGAGATTGATTTCCGGCACGCGATAATCATCGCCACTTCAAACGCGGGCGCGGAATTGATTCGGGAAGCGGTTGGCAACGGGATGCCGGCGGCGGATATGAGGAATTTAATTATTGACGAATTGCTTAAAAAAGGCGTTTTCAAACCCGAGTTTGTCAATCGCTTCGACGCGGTGGTAATGTATCGGTCGCTTGACGAAAAGGAAATCGAGCAAGTGGCGCGGTTGATGCTGGAAAGCGTGCGGGTCGGTTTGGCTCAAAAGCGCATTGAATTTGAAGTAACCGATAAACTGGCGCGAGAATTGGCCCGAATCGGTTTTGATCCGGTTTTCGGCGGCCGGGCGATGCGCCGCGTGATTCAGGACAAAGTTGAAAATCCGATTGCCACCGCTTTGCTCGGCGGAGAGTTGAAATCCGGCGGGAAATTCGAAATCAATCCGGTTGAATGGCGGGTGGAGCTGGCGTCGGATCGTGAAAATGGATAGCCTTGCGTTGAAAATTCAATCGCTATACAATAGATCTGCTGCGTAAATATTTCCTACCGCAATTTCCATATTTCGGCTACGCCGAATTCGTCAATCGTCGGCAGATTTAGGCTCAATATGCCTCCTCATTCCTTATTCGGCTCGCTCGAAATCTGAAAATTTCATCGCGTAAATATTTACGCAGTAGGTTTAATAAAAATACTTTTTTAAAAAATATGAATATATTCGAGAAATTAAAGGAAGCGAATTTGAAGGGGCGCGGCGGGGCCGGATTCCCGGCGTGGCAAAAATGGCAGATGGTGAAAGATGCGCAGGGCGAAAAAAAATATGTCGTTTGCAATGTGTCCGAGGGCGAACCCGCGGTTTCCAAAGATATTTTCATTCTTGAAAACTGGCCCGAAATCGCGGTTGAAGGGATCGATCTGGCAATGGCCGCCATCGGCGCGGATAAAGGTTATCTTTATCTGCGCAAAGATTATTTTGATAAATACAAAGATAAGCTGGCGGGTATTATCGGCGAAAAACAAATCGAAATTGTGCGCGAGCCGGGCGGTTATCTGGGCGGCGAGGAAACCGCGCTTCTGGAATCGATCGAAGGCAAGCGTTGCGAGCCGCGAATCAAACCGCCGTTTCCTCCGCAAGCGGGATTGTTCGGATGTCCTACCTTGATCAACAACTTGGAAACGCTTTATTTCGCGGCCAAAATCAACCGCGGCGAATACGACAACACCCGGTTTTATTCAATTTCGGGAGATATCGTCGGCGAAGGCGTTTATGAATTGCCCGAGTCGTGGCCGATCCGCCGGATTTTGGAAACCACCGGGAATTCGCCTCAAAATGGATTTTTTATTCAAGCGGGCGGCGGCGCCAGCGGCACGATACTGCTCGAAAACGAATTGGACGCGCCGTTAACCGGAGCCGGTTCGATTGTGGTTTATGATTTCGCGAAAACCGATCCGCGCGAGCTTGGTTTGCGATGGGCGGAATTTTTTATCAAAGAAAACTGCGGCAAATGCGTTCCCTGCCGCGAAGGCGTTTATCGCCTGCGCGAAATCTTTTCAAAAGAGCATTTAGATTCGGTTGACATCGGCCGCGCGCGCGATATTGTGAAATTGCTGGCCGCGGCCAGCTTCTGCCCCTTCGGCAAAGGCGTGGCCAACTCTTTCGGCAGTTTGCTGGAGAAATTGATTAAGCTATAGTTATGAATAATTTAGACATGGATTTAAAAACGGCAAGCGGGTTATTTGAGCGATACATCACCGATTCGATGACTAAATTGCATTCAAGGGAATCCGAAGTTTTTATGCGGGCGTTGGCGCGCAGGTTTGGTGAAAATGAGGATGATTGGGGAATAATTGGCTTATTGCACGATATTGACTGGGATTTGACAAAAAATGACCCGACACAACACTGCGTAAAGGCGGAAAAAATCCTAAAAGACGCCGGGGCTGGCGATTTTTTAGTGGAAACGATATTGTCGCACGGATACGGCCTTGAAGCAATTCCCGCCTTGAAAGAAAAAACGCGAATTACGAAAATTCAGCATTGCTTGGCCGCGGCCGAGACTTTGACCGGCGTCATCGTGGCCGCGGCATTGGTTCAGCCGGATAAAAAGATTCAAAGCGTGAGCCTGAAATCACTGAAAAAGAAATTCAAAGACAAATCATTCGCGGCAAAATGCAATCGTGGCGTTATCTTGGAATGTGAAAAAGCCGGAATCCCGCTTGATGAATTTTTGCAAATCGGATTGGTTTCTTTACAAAATATTGCCGATGAAATCGGTCTATAATTTGCAATGCTCAAAGCATTGCGGAAATTCTGCAA
>LQYC01000018.1_pt1 | contig 12032 bp, 16 predicted proteins | sample 661771 | NCBI WGS metagenome assembly LQYC01 (sample SAMN03483023, study PRJNA281117) | bioreactor metagenome | isolation source: benzene-degrading methanogenic enrichment culture from a contaminated... | place: USA: oil refinery in Oklahoma | collected 2011-05
ATTGCCCCCGCCACTGCGGCACTTAAAAAAAGGTCTGACGACCATTTTTACGAGTCCGCCATCCTTTAAGGATAGCAGACATCCCCCCTTGCGATATCCACCTAAAACCGGTTCGTCATGGATCTCTGGTAATGAGTAGCGATCAGGGATTTCTACAGATCCTCTTCCTGCCGACGCGAGGATTTAATAGAGTGTCCAGCGTATAAAGTGGGTACTTCTCATGAGTAAGCGGCAGCGCCGGTAACGAAGAGATGAAAAAACCCAATAAATCAGGATATCGATTTACAGGAGTCAGCATATGGTGGAATTCAAGGTCGTTGTTGCAGACCCAAAAACAGGACGCGCCTATAATGTCGACGCAGGCAGCGGCGTGGCGGGCGCGCTCGTTGGCAAAAAGATCGGGGACGAAGTGGACGCAGGTCCGCTCGGGCTCTCCGGCTACAAGGTAAAGATAACCGGCGGATCAGACCGGACCGGAACTCCGGCGAACAAGAGCCTTCCCGGGGCAGGGAGAAAGAGGCTCCTTGTCGCTGATGGTACCACAGGTTACCACCCCAAGATGGAGGGGCAGCGCAGGAGGAAAATGCTGCGCGCAAAGGAGATCACCCCGGACTTTGTCCAGGTGAACACCCTTGTCACTTCGTACGGTGACAAGACGCTTGAGGAGATGTTTCCGGCAAAACCCGCCGGCGAAAAAACCGCGGATGCCGCCAAAGCTCCAGCAAGAAAACCGGCCTCAAAGAAATCCAAATAAAAAAATTCACCGATTCTTTTTTACGCTACTTTTAATGCTTTAAGTTTGCCCTCAATAGGAATATTGTGCTGTTTTGCGATAACCGCGAGCTTAGCTCTTAACATCAGGTCGTTGTCAAAATCTCTTGCTGATGAGCCGATTTTCTTTAACGAATATCTCGGTTTTCTGCCAATTATAATTCCTTGAGATAACTCAAGGAGGGTATGAATATTACACTTCCGGGGGGGACAGATATTTTAATATCATCACGCATCTATGCACAGCGTACAGAATCTGGTTATCTTTGATACATACGGGGATGGATGATATGTTAAATCATGAAATGTGCCGGATATCAAAGCTGTTCCGCAATGTTCCATTTCTGCTGCTGATGTGTGTTTTTATTGCTTTCCTGCTGCCCTGCGTCTCTGCTGCAATGCAGCTTTCAGAGGGGGAGAACGACCTCGGGCTGATTGCCTATACCGAAGCACCAAAGACGTGGACGATATCTCTAGATAACTTCCAGAAAGTCGAGGTGGGAGTATACAATTCAGCACGGGCGGAACCAAGCAGGTACGGCGGGTGGATGGGATATCTCAAGGTTAACGGGGAGAAGGTCTGGGAGCATACCGGGGACAGCAATATCAAAGACTACCTCATGGGAACCACGGTCAAGGAATCGGCATACCGGAACCAGTACTACGACCTGACTTCAAAGTTTCACAAGGGCCAGAACACGATCACCTACTATCACTATACAGGTGACGGAAAACACGGGCTGAAAGTCAGGCTGACAAAGGGGACTGCTGCCACACCAGTACAGACACTGACTACCTTATCGACGCCAACGAAGACACCGACACCTGCACCAACTACAGAAAAGCCCTACTGTACGGGTAGCACATGCGGAGTGATCAAATCCGTCCAGTTCAACGGGGTTGAGATCAAAGGACCCCTGACCGACCAGCAGAAGGATATTGTTGACAGGGTCAACCACTGGCTCAGTGAAGTCGATCCGGTATATGGTTCAAGACGTGTGGATGAGATATTTACTCTCAACATCGTATCCGACAATAAGCCACCATTATGGAGCGAATCAAGAGATGAGATGCAGATCCCACTAGATGCAACAGATTTTGATATCGCCCACGAGGTCGGACACTATGTGACCTACGGGATAATGATGGCAAACAATGGAGATCCTAAATATGTGCCTCTCTGGTTCAGGGACGGGCTCGCAGAGCAGATTGCCTTGCAGGTTGGAGCATCCGGCTGGCCTCGGCGGGACTGGTTTTTTACTGAGCTTGAGAGAAAAACAACCAAAGATGAGATAAGAGCTTCTGCAATAAAAGCATTTGAAGACGCACGGGAAGCGACAGATTCCCTTGATCCGGCTATGGGATATGGCTCGACTGAAACGTTCGTTGAATTTCTTTACAACCGGTACGGCAAGGATGACATTATTATCGCCATGGTGGACTCATCGAACAATGATTACCGGAAACGCGAAGATCTGGATGTAGTCCTCGAACGCAGGACCGGAAAAAGATTTTCTGAACTTGAAGAAGACTGGCTTTCATACCTTGACCAGAAATATAAAATCTACCCCGCTGTCACACCCGCTCCAGTGAACATCCCCTCTGCCGGAGATCCTATAAGCAATTTCTTCAGAGGACTTTTCCGGTGGCTCGGTGGAGGATAACGGGACTTTAGAGATTTCAATCCCAGCCGGACGGTAAAACAGGACGTACTTATCCAAAGCTCACTTTTTTTTCAGGCTCTGCTGAAGCGCTTCAAGCTTGTCCTCAAAGGGGACATTGTGCCTTTTTGCGATGATCGCCAGCGCCGCTTCAGGCAGCAGGTTGCCGTCAAACCCGTCTTTGATGAGCAGGTTCATCTCCGCGACAACTTCGGTCTCCTCTTTTTTTGTTGCCTGTGCAATGCGCCGGATCAGGTCCTGCGACGGGTCTTTTTTTTCAAAAATGACCGAGGTCGGTTTGAACCCGACCGGGATCGTAACGGCGGATATGTCAAAGCCGGGGGAAAAGACGCCTTTGTCCTGCACCAGCAACCCCTCTTCCTCGGCATTTTTTAACAAAAGGTTTGCCTGCTCGGTACTCATCCATTTGCGATCAAGCGCAAAGTAGTAGACCAGCTCGTTCTTTCGCATCGCCGTCTTCCGCGTGTGCCGGAATGGCGCTGCAATAGTAGTTTTAAGGGGCACGGCTATTTACCAAGAAGCAGGTTTTTCATATCCAGCGCATCGAGCCCGCCGGGTGCTCCTTCCTTGGCAATATCGATATCGGTATGCCTGACCCGGTCGGTGAGCCTGACAAAGAACACATCGTTTGCGATCGGCACCTTGCCGCCGCCCCGCAGTGCAAGCGCAAGCACCGAGATGCGCATGTCCTGCGATTCGGTGACGGTCCCCGGTCGTACGATATCCGGAGTGATATCGCCAAATGTTGCACGATCGACTGCCACTTCGACTTTAATCTTGACCTTGACGAGCTCTTTTGCCGGGGATGTCTTTGTGGTTTCCGAGCCGTCAAGGGATACGATATGCCTGATCGCCTCTAAAAAAGGGATGCCCATCGTAAACGAGAGGTCGATTTTCTGGGGGAACCGGTAATAGATCCTTCGCATAGCTATTCTGTATGAAATACAAGAGAAAAAAGGTACTGGTTGATGGAGATATCAACAGGATTTATTCCATCAGTATCGCGTTGATGACGCCGTCCTGACCGGGCCGGCTGACAATGCGGGCTCGCCCGATCTCGGTCTGGATGATTGCGCCTTTGGTGAGGAGGTTGCGCCGTACGTAGTTCGGGTTTGCGCTGTTCTTCTCAACATTCGTGATCTTTGCCTTTTTAGTATCGCCATTTGCCGCATTCGTCACGTTGGCGTACTGTGCACGCAGGGCACGCACCTTCTCGTTTGCGCCGGTTGTGCGTTCGATCTTCCTCTTGTCCTCACCGATATGGGTGTCCGTGGGAGCGAGGCCGATCTCGGTCCTCCGCTTCCCCTTCGCCGGACGTATACGGCCGCCGGTCACCTTCCGGATTGATTCTCCTTGCCATTGCATGAATAAACCCCGTTATATCATTGTATCTTTTAAAAACCCTTCTTATTGCCAAGGGCAGAAGAGTGGGTTTTTTTAAAGAGCGTGCTCTATATATTCCCTTTCCAGTTATTTAACAGCTGCGTTCATGAGGAGAGAATCTCGTCCAGCAGTCCGACGATGCCGTCCCCGGTCTTCAGGTTCGTGCGGAACACCTTCATGGACGGGTTGTACCGGTGGATATCCGCCTCCATGCGGTCAAGGTTTGCGCCCACGGCCTCTGCGAGGTCGACTTTGTTGATGACTCCGATCGTGCAGTCCCGAAACATCATCGGGTGCTTGTTCACGACATCGTCGCCTTCCGTCGAACTGACAATGACAATCCGTTTTTCCGCGCCCAGTTTGAAATCGGTGGGGCAGACCATGTTGCCCACGTTTTCGATGAAGAGCACATCGATCTCATCGAGCGGGAGGTGGTCGATGGCGTGTTCGACCAGATGTGCGTCAAGGTGGCATTCCTTGCCGGTGTTTGCATTATAGGCAGGGATGCCAAGCAATTTGATCCGCCTGAAATCGTCGTCCCCGTACACGTCACCGGCTATCGCCCCTGCCCGCTTCCCTTTCCTGACAAGCAGCGGGACGAGCCGTTCGATGAGTGCAGTCTTGCCCGAACCGATCGCGCCCAGAAGGTCAAACGCCCGCACCCCATGAGCCATGAGGTGCTCCGCGTTGTGGACCGCGATCCGGTTGTTGACGTCGTAGACATCCTTCTCGATCCTGACGTCAATATGGTGCATGCACTAAAGGTTGGAGCGTGCAGTGTTTATACCTTAACACACAAACCATCCTGCAATGGCAGATGAGTGTGTCCTGTACCCCTGTTATTTCAACGGCGCGCTGAAACGGAGCGAGGGGCGGAGGGTGCCCCTCAAGGCAGGGGTAAAAGCACCATCGCTTGCCGAGCTTGAGCGGGTATTGAAACGCTCGGGCCTCAGGTTCCGTGCCGAGGACAACCACCACCCGGCCCACTGGGAGCGCCATGAGGGGCGCCTTGTCGTTGAATGGAATAAGGGGAAGGGAGCGCTTATTAAAAAAGTGGCGCAGCAGATGGGAGGAAAACGATGAAAAAAATGTTCGACCTGCACACGCACACGATCCACTCAGACGGGGAGATGCTTCCGATCGAACTCATACGGCGTATGGCGGTGCTAGGGTACACCACCGTAGCCATCGCCGACCATGTCGACACCTCAAATGTCACTACTATTCTTGGGTCACTGGCGCTGGTGAAAGACTCGGCGCAGCTGTTCGGAGTGAACCTCCTGTGCGGGGTCGAGATCACCCATGTACCCCCGGAACAGATTGCCGGCCTTGCAAAACAGGCAAAAGACGCGGGAGGGGACATCGTGATTGTGCACGGCGAGACTCCTGTAGAACCAGTTGCTCCCGGCACAAACCGTGCTGCATGCACCTGCAGGTATGTCGACGTCCTCGCCCACCCGGGTATGATTAACATTGAGGATGCCATCCATGCTGCCAAAAATAATATCGCACTCGAGGTCACTTCGAGGAGTGGGCACAACCGGACCAACGGGTATGTCGTTCAGGTAGCCCGCGAAACCGGGTGTCAGGTTGTTGTGGATTCAGATGCCCACGGCCCGCACGACCTGCTGGACGAACGCGCGAGATTCCTTGTTGCGAAGGGTGCCGGGCTGACCGAAGCGGAATGCCGAGACGTATTATCTTTAAATATCGAGCAGTTCCTCTCTTCCTGAAATTATTATTTATACTTTCACAAAACTTTTAAATACTGAACAGGCATTGATATATAGATTGCTAATTTAATCTGGCACATCTGTATCTTTCAGAGGTTGTTGTGTGAAAGTTGTTGGTCGAGCGATGAGCACCCCCGGCAGCCGGATGCTCGTTATCCAGTGTGAACCCGCCCAACTCCCCGGACTGTACAGCGAAGTTATTGACCGGAAGATGCAGCCGGTCGGTAAAATCGTTGATATCTTCGGCAACATAAAAAAGCCCTACGCAACCGTCATCTGCCGCGGGCGGTGCGACATCAAACCTGAAGAGAAAGTGTTCGCAAAGGCAGCAACCGATCCAAAAGGGTACCGTCCTGTGTTAAGGAAGCGATAACAGCGTGGTGAATGTAAATGCAGGAAATTGAAAAACTCAAAGTTCTCCAGAATGAGCGGGAAGCCCTCAAGTCCCGCACGAAAATAAAAGAGCAGGAGAAGAAGGCAGAGAACCATACCGAGACCGTCTGCCCCGAGTGCGGGGGCCGGCAGCTTGTCCATGACTATGAGCGTGCAGAACTGGTCTGCCAGGGCTGCGGGCTTGTGATCGACGACGACTTCATTGACCGCGGCCCCGAATGGCGTGCGTTTGACCATGACCAGCGCATGAAGAGATCAAGGGTCGGCGCACCGATGACCTTTACGATCCATGACAAGGGGCTCTCGACCATGATCGACTGGCGCAACCGTGACAGTTACGGCAGGGCAATCTCAAGCAAGAACCGTGCCCAGCTCTACCGCCTGCGCAAGTGGCAGCGCCGTATCCGGGTCAGCAACGCGACCGAGCGCAACCTCGCGTTCGCACTCTCGGAACTCGACCGGATGGCATCGGCTCTCGGCCTCCCCCGCAATGTCCGCGAGACCGCAGCTGTCGTCTACCGTGATGCAGTGGACAAGAACCTGATCCGGGGAAGGAGTATTGAGGGAGTCGCCGCTGCAGCACTCTACGCAGCGTGCCGGCAGTGCAGCGTCCCCCGGACTCTTGATGAGATCGCGGAAGTGTCGCGTGTCTCAAGGAAAGAGATTGGACGGACATACCGGTTCATCTCCCGCGAACTGGGTTTAAAACTCCTCCCGACCTCGCCAATCGACTATGTGCCCCGGTTCTGCTCCGGGCTCACACTCAAAGGAGAGGTGCAGTCCCGCGCGGTGGAGATCCTGCGTCAGGCAGGCGAGCGCGAGCTCACCAGCGGCAGGGGGCCAACCGGTGTCGCGGCTGCGGCAATCTACATCTCATCGATCCTTGGCGGGGAACGCCGCACCCAGCGTGAAGTCGCCGAAGTCGCCGGTGTGACCGAGGTCACCATCAGGAACAGGTACAAGGAACTGGCAGAAAAGCTGGATATCGAGATCATCCTCTGATCTTTTTTTCCCATAAATTTTTGCGGCAGGCTGTGGTATCACAACAACTATATTTCATCCGCAGCAACTTTGTATGCCAGACCGTCCGGGCTCGTAGATCAGGGGTAGATCGTTACGTTCGCAACGTAAAGGCCGCGGGTTCAAATCCCGCCGGGTCCATCTTTTTTATAAGCGAGATAGATCTTACTTTTTACCTGTTCATGGTTACCAATGGAACTATACCTTCCTCTCACCAGCCCTTTAACCGGTAAATGAACTGCGCGGGCAATCAGGTATCGATGGTATTAAAACAATCATGTACACAAATTTTACTCCCTGCAACCGGTGACACATGAAAACACAGGTAGAGCGTGCAAGAGGGGGAACGATCACATCCCTGTGCAGATCCGTGGCAAATGCCGAGGGGTTACATCCCGAACTCATCGCCTCCCGCATCTCCACCGGAAGCATCGTGATCATGAGCCGGGGTAAATGCTGTGTCGGCATTGGCGAGGGGCTACGCACCAAGGTGAACGTCAACATCGGCACATCGTCCCAGAGGCACGACCCCATGGAAGAAGCGATGAAAGCGGAGATTGCCCAAAGGTATGGGGCGGATACCGTCAGTGATCTCTCGATGGGCCCGGAAATCCGGAGTACCAGGAACCTCATTTTTAACCACACGTCTCTCCCGATCACAACGGTCCCGATCTACCAGACCGCTTCTGAAACCGGCATCAGGGACATGACAGGGGAAGACATCATCCGGACCATCCATGAACAGGCAAAGGAGGGGGTCAGCTCGTTTGTCCTCCACTGCGTCAGCAGACCTGTGCTCAATGCATATAAAAAAAATAAAAGGATCCTCGGGATAGTCTCAAAAGGCGGCTCGATCACCAGCGCCTATATGCTGCTCAACCGCTGCGAGAACCCGTTTATTGAACATTTCAGGACCGTCCTTTCCATCCTGAAAAAGTATGATATTGTCCTCTCCCTGGGCAATACCATGCGGAGCGGCGGCATCCACGATGCACGGGATAAAGCCCAGCTTGCAGAGATCCGCGAAAATATCAGGCTTGCCCGTCTTGCACACGATGCAGGCGTCCAGGTGATCATCGAGGGGGTAGGCGGACACGTACGAACGGATAAGATCGCGCAATATGTGAAATACCATAAACGGCTGGCAAACTTCCCGCTCTTTGTTGCCGGCCCGCTGCCGACGGACGTGGCGATGGGGTATGACCATATTGCCGGATGTGCCGGTGCAAGCATTGCAAGCGGTGCGGGGGCGGACTACCTCTGTTATATCACACCCGCCGAACACCTCAGCCTCCCAACGCCGGAGCAGGTGCGGGAGGGGCTGATCGCGTTCAGGATTGCCGCACATATCGGGGACAGCGTAAAATACGGGCTTTCCCCTGCTGATGCATCGGTTTCAAAGAACCGTGCAGACATGGACTGGGAGGGGCAGTTCTGCAATGCGCTCGATCCGGACAAGGCGCGGTTGATGGCGCCCCGCTCCGGCCCGTGCTCGATGTGCGGTGATTTTTGTGCCATCAAAATCATGCGGGAACTGGCACTGTGAGATATACCTGGTTGAATGAGAAAGTGATCAGGAACACCGTTTTTACTTCTTCTGCTGCATTGACGCGACTTCGCTCTCAAGCGTCGACTTCAGCCTGTCCACAGCTTCGTTGAGGTCGCTGGTTGTAGTAATCATGAACGAGTTATCGCTCTTTGGGTCGTGGTAGTTGACGATATACTCGATCTGCCCGTCCTTTCCTTTCTTGGGTTCGATGATCAGCTTTGCCATAATGATGCACAAAAGGTTCTGTCTTTATCCCTCATGTTTCTTTTTAAACAAGACGCCGATCAGCAACAACTATATGGAATCCGCAGAAAAATAGTATGCCACATCTGTTGGGGCTCGTAGATCAGGGGTAGATCGTCACGTTTGCAACGTGAAGGCCACGGGTTCGAATCCCGTCGAGTCCATCTTTTGTTTTCCCTTTTTTTAGATTGGAATTTAAAAAAATGATTATTTAGGTCTGGCCACTTCAACTGCATCAATGGTGATGAGCGGCATCTGCGCTCCGCTCTGAGGCAATACAACTGCAGTATTGGAATTTTTCGCTGGAGATACTACTAATGTGTGGACACCATCCGGCAGTCCGGCAGCAATCGGGACAGTTTTTATCGCTGCATTGTTAGAATACATGTCGATCGACGGAAGTGTTTTCCCATCGAGAGTGACTTCAGCAGTTCCTCCAAACGGAGCTGCGAGATATACAAGAGCAATACCTGTCCCATTAAAAGTCAGGGTCATTTTAATGTTGTTGTATCCATAGGAACCGTAACCGGTCAATGTCCATGTGCCCCCGCTGGCCTGATTATTTTGTTCATTTTTCCAGCCGGGACTGTATACGATCATTGGGTCGGATTCTTCAACACGGATGGTTTCTATCTGGGATACCGGGCTTGTTGTTGTTACCTGAACAAGAGGCGATCCACCGCTGGACTGAGGATTTGATGCAGTGTTTGAACACCCGCACAGAAAAACTCCGCATACCACTATAGCAATTGCACATATTGACAGCGGGATGATGGCAATTCGTTTCATAGATAATAATAAAATTAATGAATAGTAATAATGATTTTGTTTTGAAAGACAGGGAAAATTATTTTCTCTTCTTTTGCATCATTGCACCGAAGTAAACGAGCGCAACAGATACGACACTAATTATGTATACCGGCTCAATTCCCGATTTCTGGGTAGTGGTGACGACAGGAACGGTTGCTTCCGATTTTACATCATCGATTAAAACAACGTAATCCCCTGTTCCGATATCCTGCTGAGATGAGTATGAGTAGTCATCCTCAATACCGATACTCATCCACATCAGTTTGTCAAGATCCATTTTGCCGTTGAGGTCTTGTTTTTCCCATGTCATTGGTTGGAACTTTGAAAACGGGATATTGGAATATTCCCATCCGGCCTTATCCAGTTCGCGGGCAACCGCCCAATAGCCGATGCTGGGTTCGAGTGATTCGAAGAGGTATACTCTCAGATGGCCGGTTTTTACCATCGGGTTATATGACCAGAATCCGATGCCATTCTGATTCGTGAGATCGAATTGTTTCAGATCTCGCCCGATTCCACCCCAGTCCGGTCTTTCAATATTGTTGAACTGGCAGGTTATTTTGATAGAGCTGGAACCGGATTTCACGTTTATGGTATCGAGAGCATTTGTACAGACATCTCCCGGCCCGGCAAATGGGAGCCACGCAGTTGTATCTTCCATGGGATCGGACAGGGGCTTGGAAGATTTTTGAGTCGGAGTTGGCGGGGGTGAGGTAAATTTCAGTGTATTAAGACTGCTTTCGAAAATTGACTGATATTTATCATAACTGGCTGTGGGAGTTGTCAATGTAAAAACATACCAATGATCTTGATCTATTAAAAAAGAGATTTTTTGACGAACTTTTACACTTTTGAATACTGTGTCATAAACAAGAACTCGTGCATCCCGATCTCCTACTTTTGTCCTTTCTTCAGATACCAATTGAAAATTATATTCCGATCCTAGCCTCGTGAGCTCTAATTTTGTTGCTGATACCACATCATCTATTCCAAAACCCATTGTATTATTGACATTAACATTTATGGAACTTGCAGAATTTGTGTCTTTGAATGCGATTATTACTCCTTTTTGACTGTTATCTACAATCCATCCCGCCGGGGGATCAAATGAGAAGCCATATTGAGAATTTGTGTAAGCACTTGTCACAGTGACAAGCAGCACTAAGGCAATTGATAATCCAATACAATACATCACTGTGTTCCGGGAATATCCCGAATGCGATTGCGTTCTGAAAACAACCACCATATCCAGGTCACATACCTTTATTGAAGGGGAATTGCTCGTAAAATATTTAAAGAATGTTTTTTAATCAAAACAATTCTATCAATTATAATATGTCCCGCACCTCCGAATTCCTTCGGACTCTATGTTATATCGATGGCGGAATTCTCCTGTTCACAACAGTATTACGATTAAACCAAGGGGACATTAACGCGTTATTTATTCTTATCCCCGCGCTTCTCTCATTCGCTGCAGGCAGATATTATACTACACATAAGGATTATGTTTCATTCTGGTCCCTCCTCATATCGGGAGGCTTGGGTTATGTAATGCTCATTAATCAGAATCCTTACTATCCTGACCCAGTCGGGACAGTATTAATGAAATTCCTCCTGCTCGCGTTCCCGCAAACAGTGATCCTGATCCTTACAATAAAAATCAAGGGTTTTGTCCTGTATCCAAAGGATGAGCCTGCTATACAAAACAAAGCTACCTTTTCCCCAGATAAAGGTGTAAAACCGTTATCCTCAACCGGCCATCACGACGTCTTCATCAGCCATGCACAGGCAGACAAACCTGTAGCAGATGCCGTATGTGCCCGGCTTGAAGCTGCCAACATCCGCTGCTGGATTGCACCCCGTGACGTTCCACCCGGCAAGGATTTCCCGGAAGCCATCATTGAGGGCATAGAAGGGAGCCGGGTGATGGTTCTCATCTTCTCGTCCCATTCCAATAACTCAAAACATGTCATCCGCGAACTTACGAGTGCAGTCAACAAGGGGCTCGTCATCGTCCCGTTCCGGATTGAGGATATCATTCCTTCAAAGTCCATGGAGTACCTCATCAACATTCCTCACTGGCTTGACGCACTGACTCCCCCGCTGGAACAACATCTCGAAACTCTTACGGATCGGATTGTACACATTTTACAGGATATTCCATTGCCTGAGAAATAGAGAAGATCATTTTTTCTGATGCAGAATCGGGAGCCTCTGCATAGCCACAAATTTTTTTATCTATATTCAGACTTAAAATTAAATACGGCATAACCAGAAAATATTATTTAAATTGTGATGGTACTGATCGTATGAAAGCGAAGTCATTTGTGATATTCGTATTAATAATCCTGACAATTACGGCTCTGTAGAAAACCTGATCTAAAACAGAGTTGTACCGACGACCGAAAGAGCTAAGGTACGGTGTCTCCTTACCTTGTTATGCAATCA
>LQYC01004532.1_pt1 | contig 11943 bp, 6 predicted proteins | sample 661771 | NCBI WGS metagenome assembly LQYC01 (sample SAMN03483023, study PRJNA281117) | bioreactor metagenome | isolation source: benzene-degrading methanogenic enrichment culture from a contaminated... | place: USA: oil refinery in Oklahoma | collected 2011-05
TTACGAGATATGGAAAATGACCAGAATCGTATCCACTCGATTGTCGCTTGGCCATGGATTATTAATGCATTATTGAATTAGAAATGGAATAAGACCAACCGCAAAAAGCGCCAGTATGCCCCATTTCCAATTCCACAGTTTATAAATTACTAAGCTTATTATCAAAACCAAAAAGAGGTCAAGAAGGCTCCATTGTTTAACCCAGGTTCCCTCAATTCCATCTATTCCCAAGGCAATAAGCAGCTTCCACCCCGGAGGAAGATTTAAAACCCCGGATACTGACTCAAAGTCATGGTCCCATCCAACTGCAGGAATGTTCCAGGTCGATGCTTCAAAACGGCCTTCAGCGTCGAGTTGAAGATGGCCTTTGCGAAGCTCGATTCCCGGCTTCTTTTCTTTACCATGGCCGGTTATCAGTTGATCAACGCCATCGACAGTTATTCTCCCAAGGTGATTCGAAGGATTCATCGCCAGATACCACTGCCGGCTCAGAGTGCCGGTAACCTGGTCTTGAATGGTAAACCCGGCGCCATTAAAATCTAACCACCACATGCGACGCAGGTGTAACTGATCAGGAGCCGGTTCCGGGTCTCCTCGCCGGATTTCCTTGAAAATCATTGCTAACCCCGGCTGCATAATAAAGGTGGGAAAGTCCTGCCACTGGAAAGGAACGTCAGTCTGTTTGGGATCAATCGGTGAAACGCCCTCAATCTTCACCATCCGGAGATGGTTTTGGGATTGAAATGACCAAACCTCATCACCCTGAGCTTTTTTTAAAGAACTCAGCTTTTTGATGGGGCCTTCAAAACGGGTCACAATTCGTATTTCCCAGCGACCAGGCCGTGCTTGAACGATGATATCACCCTCTGGGCCGAGCCGCGCAGGGAGAGGACTTTGAAGATTTACCGGCACCGCGTGTTCCAAAAGCGCCGAATCAAACTTAATTTCCCGCGGTTGCCCGGATACATAAATCTTTAAAAGATTGGTAACCTGCAGAGGGATGGTATCATTAATTAAACGAAAAATACGGCACTCTACCCTATCTTCTTTCCCCAATTCTCCTTCTTTCTTTTTGAGCCACAAGCGACCGCTGTTCTCAATAAACGGAAATTGAATAAGATCTCCATTAAGGGACAGGCTGATAAGTCCGCTTTCCGGAGGTACATTGATCCATTCCGGCATCTCCTTCCAAATAAAAACCCCTTCGGTCCGGTGAGCCCCAGGGGTTAAGTAAACGGAAGGGATATTGTTTTTCCCCACCACGGGAGCTGGTTTGCCATCTACCTTTACTTCTGCGGGCCAGGTTTCGGGGTTTCCCGGCAAGGGAACCCATGCCTTAATAAAAACCCGCCATTCCTGAGTGAAACCACCTTTATTATTTTCCAGATTCAATGTAAGGCGGGAAGGCCAAAGGCACTGACACCGTTCTCCGTTGTTGTAATAGGTAGGACAGAGTTTATCTTCCACATTATGGAGCACCCACCCCTTCCATTGTTCAAGGTTGGGAGGGATCTCACCCCGTTCTGGATTAGCAGCAAAAAGGGAACCAATATTCACGAAAAACCAAGCGACTATCGCCAGTAAAAAATAGATTTTGTTTTTCATTCTTTCCTCCTCCAAAAGGGGATAATAAAATAAATTTTGGATAACCACGATGACGTAATTACCTGCAAACCGTTATTTTTACCTCCCCTGTTGATATGCTCCGGAGACTGCCAATGCTGCGAGCATTCTTAAACTAAGCATTGGATTTGGATTTGATGAACTCTGATATCTCGACCATAAAGCCACTGCAGCTTTAAAGTCCTTCTGTTTAATTAAACTAATCAACGCTAACCGTAAAAGAAAATTATTCTTTTGATCGCTATGAATTCTACCTTGTTTGGGAAGAAGCTCTTCAGTAATGTGTCTGATTTTCTTATAATCTCTTACACCCCACGCGCGTACCAAAGCAAGCCAATCCCGAAGTCCTTCCGGTAATTTTTTATAGCACGGAGAAGTTTCTATATCTTCCCAAATTACTTGCAAGGCATCAGCGGGAAGGTACGGGACGGTTGCATTGGCAAATGAAATCAATTGGGGCAACCAGACGTCGTCTTTTAAGGACACCGGATCACACAGATCACGGATCGAACGAAAATCGCGTATTAAAGCAACCGTCGAATCTGATAACGACGGAGAAGTTTGGTCCCCATGAGCGCCCTGCCAATAGAAATACCGCCAAATGCCTACCGCATTATGCGCATTTTTTCCTATTGGTAAAGGGTGGTTGCCGGCAATACCCGAAAGTAACGACCCATGAGCAAATAGGTTAACATCATTGAGAAAGAAAACCACTTCAGGTCCGAGGCTGAGTAAACCGGAAGCAAATTGCTGTAAAAAACGTGCCTTGACAGCACCGAGATCTAAAACCGGATAAAAGTCTGAGTTAGGCGCTATCGCATACGCGTCAAACAAAGGGTCCAAATTTCTGCGATCACCAATTTTTAGCAAGATAACATCCTGAGGAGTCCTGACACCAATCAAATTTAACTGCTTTTTTATCTTTCCTTCGGGCAATACAGGGCACAGTATATCCGGTAGTGCTGTTTGGCTGGCAATAATAAGGATATCGCCCTCGGATGTTCCATATAACTGATAATCCAAAAAATTTTCCCGCATTGCTTTTACTACGGAAGATATCAGTTCTACATTAATTTCGTAGACGTGAAGCCACTGAGAAAACAAACCATCCTTTTTCACATGTCGGCTCATAAGACGATAAAACTCGCCGGAAAAGAGTCCCCCGATCCCACTTACCCAGGGATTTGAAGGCTCGGATATAATCAGATCATAAGTTTTTTGGTGATTGCTAAAAAAGATCTTGGCATCGGCAATGCTGATTTTGCTTCGGGGATCGTCGAAAGTATTATGAATTTTTCCGCCAATAAATTGTGTGGCCACACGAGCCGCCTCAATCATAGCTGGTTCGATCTCCACAGTATCAACATTGCGAATACCAGGGTAGTTGAGCATCGTGTGCGTAGTCATACCTGATCCCATCCCAATGACTGCAACATCAGAGACATCCGACTTCATTATCAAAGGAAGAGCAGCCAATAAGGTCATGGTTGATTCATCAGGGGCGATTTGTTGACTATTAATTTGAACACCCGCGTCAGTTTTTCCATTAGTGCGAAAGCTTAGTCTGTCCGGGTCTTTAACGAGATCTATAGAAGCGGTTTTCCCATCTCGATGATAAATAACTTCCTCCCTTTTTCCGAGTAAATGTCCGGTGCGATAAACTCCGGATGCCATCTTGCTGATATCAAGATGCACGCCAAAAATAACGGCAATCAAATACAATAAACTTCCCCCGACATATATTATCCGACCTGGCAATGATATTGAAAATCGCCCAAGCCAAAACAACCAAAACCCAATTATGATATCCAAAGCACCCCCGATAATAACCAGATTCCTCAGCCCCCCAAAGGGCATAACGAACTGGATGCTTGCGATAACACCCAGGATACACCCCAAAGTGTTCACCGCATAAACGCGGCCGATCGCTTTTTCACCAACGCCATGAGTAAATAAATAATGTGTCAGTAATGGCAATGTCATCCCTGCACATATTGTGGCAGGTATCATCACCAACATTGCCAAGGAATGACTGAAGATATTAAAAAATAGATACCCCTCTTCTGTTTTGGCCAGAGCTTTGATGGCATACTGCATACCGTTGAAGGTAAATCCGTACACAATGAGGGTGAAAATTGCCAGGACACCCATCACCATCTGCACAGCGCCAAGAATAAACAATGGTCGTGTCAATCGATCCACCTGGGTCCGTATCAAAAAACCTCCAATAGCAAGGCCAAAAATAAATGCCGCGAGCATTAATTCGAATGCATGGGTAGTGCTTCCTAAGACCAGACTTAACATGCGAATCCAGGCAATTTCATACATAAAGGAGGTCATTCCGGTAACACCGGCGCAAACAAGAAATATTCCTATCATTCTTACCGGCATTGTTCGGCCTTCCTGAGCAGTCACTGCTGCAGGTAGACTTACGGTTTTATCCATACGTACCAGCACATAAACCGCAATAGCAATCATTATGTTAATGAGACCCGCAGCAAATATTGTCCCCGGCAACCCCACCAAGCCAATGAGAAGAAATCCCGAAGCCAAAACGCCAAAAACAGCCCCGAGGCTATTGGCAAAATACAACACCGCGATAACATGTCCGGGACGATCCGGAAACCGCCGAATAAGGCCCGTGCTCATAAAAGGGAAAGTCATTCCCAAAAGCGCTGACTGGGGAAAAATCAGAAATGCAGCCAACACCCATTTATATGTTTCCACGGCAAAAGCCGAGCCCAATGAAGGAATAATTGTAAAATAGGAGAACTCTGTCGCTGTCACAAAAATATTGTGGAACAGCATTGCCATGAGACCTACGACTGCTTCTGTAATTGCATAGGCAAAAAAAGGATTCAATAAACGAAGGCTAAAACGGCTGGCAAGCCATGCGCCAAAGGCCATCCCCCCCATGAAAATCGCCAGTACCAGCGTCTGGGCATAAGCAGCATGGCCAAGAAAAAGTTTTAAGTAATGCGTCCAAATAGATTCATAAATCAACCCGGAAAATCCCGAAAAGACAAAAACGGAGATATAAACATTGCGCAACAAAACAAGACCAACAGAACGAGGCAATTGAAAGGATTTCATGGGCTGTATCCCTTAGAAAAAAAGGTTACCTACAGTGAATCTTATAAATTGATATCCCGTTTGCCGAAAATATTTTTACAAGATATTTTCGGGTAAAGTCGATAAAACGATGGTCTTCAGAATATACGATATTGTCCTTGCGATAATTTCCATGAATTTTATCAGAACTGATAATATGGGTAAAATTTTGACTTCGCAAAATTCTTAAAATGTCCTCAGCATTTTTTGCCTTATCGTAATTAATAAATGTCTGGCTCAGATGATCATTAAACGGTTCGAACTTAAAGTAAAAATACCGAACAAAACCATGAAAGAGGACCTTGGCGTCATCAGGCAGGTTTCTGTTCGTCCAGGCAGCAGGAACGTAACTTATCTCAAAGACTCTCAAAAAATCAGGGGTTAGTTTTTGATTAAAGGCAGTCAAAATCCTTTTATGGCTCAACATGAGATTATAATTTTGAAAAGAATAAAAGATGACAAAAGAAATAAAAAAGCCGAGGCACATATACCTGACTCCTTTGCCGAAACACATTATCCTTTGCCCCACTGCTCCACACAGTAAAGATAAAAGGATCACGAGGACAATAACATAGCGGATGTTGCCATTTAAAAAAATAATAAAAAGGCAACTCAAGACCCCAATGAGAAAAATAAGAGGCCATTTCAAAAGGTTTTTTTTAAGAAAAAAAATCAAAGGAGATAAAAATAAAAAAAGAGGTCCGATAAATCTCTGGAAGTCATCGTCTTTACCCCAAGCACCCGACCAAAGGTAAGTAAAGGGGAAAAAGTAATTTTCTTTCAATTTCACAAAAGCGATGGAAAAAAGTTCGGTTGCGTTGGTTGCGTTTTCCCAGAGCGAGTCCGGACGGATCATTGGTGAAGAAAAAATATCGTTAAGGATTGGGAAAAAAGGATTATGAGTTATTATATAATTGCGGATAAACCATGGTGATACCAGGATAATGCCAATGACCAAAGAAGCGCTAAAGAGTATTGACACCTTTTTCCAACCCTTTAGTTTATGTATAAAAAAGAAAAGGTAAAGGAATCCAACGAGAAGAATTGCCTGATATTTGATTCCTAACGCCATTCCCGTTATGAGCCCCAAAAAGGCTACCTCATTTACCTTGGTTTCTTTATTACATTCCATTAAAAGCATTGATACTATAAAAAGATAAAAACCGAGAATATTACAGGTATATGCCATGGTTCCCCAAGAGTTTATTACCGGAGCCGTCAAATAGATGATACCGGGAATAAGAGCATATTCGCGTTCAAAATATTTTTGAGTATAAACATAGAGTGCTATTACGGTAAGCAAAGCAAAGCCAAAATGGGTGAGGTTAACCATAACCGGGCCACCAATGACTAAAGCCAACGAAAATAGGAGTTCGCCATTAGACGGAAAAAAAGAAGGGAAAAATGTTGGATTAGTAACTATTGCCCCATACCCAAGAAAAAGCTTTGGGATAGTCATATGATAATATAGGACATCAGTGGGCCCATGAGGTGGAAGTAGTGCTTTTAAAATATTGATGATTACAAAAATACAAAAAGCTCCTGTTAAGAAATGATGAGAGGTAAAAGAAAAATTACGGTGATAAAGGTATGAGATGAACGCTTTTAAGAAAAAATTTGCTTCCTTGGCACTCATAACAAAGAGAACGAAAAGTAAAAGGCAAAGTGTCATGGGGGTAAAAAACCCTATCATGCCCAGGAAAAGCAGTCCCTCACTGATAAGGGCAAACCCTGAGGCGGCAGAAAGAACGAAGAGTTCCAGGTTGCTTTCCTTATTTATGCCGAAAATTCGAAGAAACCTCATCCCCGAACAGGCAACTATGAAAAAAAGGAGCACCAGTAACAAAAGTTTAGTTAAAACATAGACCATTTTTGCTCTTTTGTGGATAATAGCAAAATTTAAAATAAGAGAACAAAAATGTATAAATAATAACCATTTTAAAAAAATTAGCCACAAAATTATTTTCTTCTTGTTGACTTGAAACAACTTTTTGATATAGTAGACAAAAATAACGTGGAGAATGTTTTTATGGTTTTAGTCCCCTGGCGATTTTACGAGGATTTAAGTTCTTTTAACCGGGAAATGGATCAGCTTTTTGATCGTTTCTTCGGGACGGAATTTATTGAAGGCCCTTGGGAAAAAATTTCCTATCCTCCCATGCGGGTGGCTGAAACTGAAAACGAAATCATAGTCTTTTTACAAATTGCCCCTCTTTCGCCTGATGAAATAGAGGTTACTTATAAAGATGACCTCCTGGTGATTACAGGGGAAAAGAAAAAAACAAATAACTTTCATTATCCTCAAAAAGAAATGATCTCATTCAAACGCATTATCCATGTCCCCAAAAAAATTCACGCTGATAAAATAGAAGCAAAATTTCAGGGGGGCGAGTTAAGCGTAATTCTCCCGAAAATGAAAAATACAACTTTTTCGATGAAGATTAAGATTGAATAGACGTTAGATAGAAACAATACAATGGTGAGATGATAAATGATGACAACAAAAAAAATAGAAGAAGTTCCTATCGAGAAACTCAGGTGGAGATGTCCGTTAGATTATATCCCTTTTGAAACCTCAAATGAAATTGCACCGCTCACAGAAATCATCGGGCAAGATCGGGCGGTTGAAGCGATTAAGGTGGGATTAGCAATAGAAAGTGAGGGTTATAATATTTTTGTAACCGGCCTTTCTGGAACCGACCGACTGCCTACTATCCAGCAGTTGTTAGAGCAAACGAAAAAAAATGATGTAGCTCCCCCCCATGATATTTGTTGTGTCCATAATTTTAAAGATCCTGATTCCCCAAGAATTATCAACCTCGCTGCGGGGAAGGGAGTTGCACTAAAAAAAGATATGAGTGAGTTCATTGAGTCTTTGGGGAAAAATATCCCACAAATTTTTGAAAGCGAGGAATACAAAAGCCGTAGAAAAGCTATTACCGAAAATTTTCGGGAAAAGCAAAAAGCAATGATCAAGGAGTTTGAAAAAAAAATAACGAGCGAAAATTTCTCTATTGTTCAGGTTCAAATGGGTCCTTACACTCGACCGGCACTATTTCCTATTGTCATGGGAAATCCAATGCCGCTGGAACAAGTAGAAGCTTTGGTTGAAAAAGGAGAATACCCCCGGGAAACGTTTGAAAGGATGAGCCAAAAACTTGGTGAGTTTGCTTCCGAGATGGAAAGTATTTTTGCTGAGCTTCAGAAAAGAGAAAAAGACTTTGAAGAAAGAATGAAAGCTCTGGACAAAGAGCTTGTTTTGCCACTTCTAAATGAATCCGTCGAGATCATCAAACAAAAGTACCAGCATGAAAAACTGAATCTCTACCTGTCAGAACTGACTCAAGACATACTCAGCAATTTTACCATTTTTCTCCCCAGACGTGACAAGGAAATCCCATTTCCCTCTCCCGCTCCTACTGAACTGTTTACTGAGTATCAGGTAAACGTGCTGGTGGACAATTCAGAGACGAAAGGTATTCCCATCATTATTGAAAAAAATCCCAACTATCGAAACCTTTTTGGAGGAATTGAAAAAATCTTAGATCAGCGCTACGGGGTATGGAGGACGGACTTTAGCCGGATTAAAGCCGGTTCGTTGCTTAAGGCTAATGGTGGTTATCTGGTCATGAATCTTCTTGATGCTGCAATGGAACCCGGGGTTTGGCCTACCCTGAAAAGAGTTTTAAAAAACCGGAGTGTAGAAGTTCAAAGTTTCGATCCTCTGTATCTTTTTACCATGTCCACGTTAAAACCCGAGCCGATTGAATTAAATATGAAGGTAATATTGCTTGGTGACAACTACCTGTATTACCTCCTCAATACCTTTGACGATGATTTTAAGGATATTTTTAAAATCAAAGCTGACTTTGACACGGTGCTGAACAATGAAGAAAAAACCGTTAAACACTACGCCTCATTTGTCAAAAAAATATGTGACGAAAAAAAATTAAGGCCTTTGGATAAAAACGGAATTGCTGCAATAATTGAACATGGAGTGCGCCTTGCGGACCGGCAAAAAAAAATTACCACTAAATTTTATAAATTAAGCGATGTCCTCAGTGAAGCAAACTACTGGGCAGACAATGATGGTTCTCCGATAATACAAAACCACCATGTCGAAAAAGCTATTGAGCATCAAGAGTACCGGGTTAATTTAATCGAGAAAAAAATCCAGGAGATGATCGAAGATGGTCTTCTTATGATTGATACTGAGGGACACGTGGTTGGCCAGGTCAACGGTCTTTCGGTTTATGATTTTGGAGACTTTTCTTTTGGAAAACCATCACGCATTACCGCTAAAACTTCCATGGGGCGCTCCGGGATTATCAACATCGAACGGGAGGCGGATTTAAGCGGAAAAACTCATGACAAAGGGGTTTTAATTTTAGGGGGCTATCTTCGGGGCAAATATGCCCAAAACAAACCTTTAAGCATGAGCGCCAGTATTTGCTTTGAGCAGTCTTATGGCGGCATAGACGGTGATAGCGCTTCTTCAACCGAAATTTACGCGGTCCTCTCAAGCCTTGCGGACTTACCGCTCCGCCAAGATATCGCGGTTACCGGATCAGTAAACCAAAAAGGTGAAATCCAGCCAATCGGAGGTGTTAATCAGAAAATCGAAGGGTTTTTTGATGTCTGTCGCGCAAAAGGATTGACAGGAACCCAAGGAGTAATGATTCCCCACCAGAATGTTGGAAATTTATTGCTTCGCAAAGACGTAATCAAGGCAGTTGAAGAAAAAAAATTCCATGTCTTTCCGATTAAAACCGTAGATGAAGGAATTGAACTTTTAACCGGATTACCCGCTGGAGAAAAACAGGCAGATTGGTCCTATGCCGAAGGAACAGTAAATTATTTAGTGGATAAAAAATTGCAGGCTCTCGCTGAGGGGCTCAAAACATTTTCTTCTGAAGAAAAAGAGACCCCATCCCCAAAAGGGAATAAACGAAAAAAAAATTCTAACAATTAACTTCTCTTTGTCCAAAAGGAAAGAATAATGAATAAAAAGCTGTGGAATCTGATTGTTGTAATAGTGTTAGGGACGGTTTTTTCTTTCTTTATTGTCGGCATGAACAGTACCAGGTCAGAAGAAACAAAAACGGAAACCGCAAAAGAAGCACCCCTTTTACTTTCGATTGCCAATAAATTTACGGGAGCAGAGCGACCCCCAGTCCAATTTTTTCACGATACGCATGCCCATGCGCTCAAGCAAGAGGGATGCCAGGCATGCCACGCTCCTGATGAAAAGGGGAACATATCTTATTCCTTTCCCAAGAGTAAAAACGAGAAAAACAAAAAGACTCTTATGAACTCTTACCATAAGGCATGTATTGATTGTCATAAAGAAATTGCCCAATCCGGTAAAAACAGCGGCCCGGTTACCTGCGGAAAATGTCATGTGGTAACAACTAAAACACGAAAGCAGACCCCGTGGCCGGGGGCTGAGTTTGATTTTTATCTTCACAACCTCCATTCTGACGCTTCTCAGGGAGATTGCGTGAGTTGTCATCATACGGGAGAGAAATCTTCCTGCAAAGACTGTCACGGCTCAGTTGATAAAGGTGAGGTTATCTCATACAGAAAAGCCGTACATTCCTCTTGTTTAAAATGTCATTTAGAATACGACGTAGGCACGTCCTCGTGCGGAGGATGCCATACGGGAATAAAGCGAAGCATAGGAGATCTGGCAGAGACACCTCGTCCAAACATCGGTCAGCCGGAGCAAGCTCTCGTTATGTTGAACGGCGCCAAAATGACCGGGGTACCTTTTAATCATAAAGAACATGAAGGATATACAACCTCGTGCAGGGTCTGTCATCATAAAACCATGAAGAGTTGCAATACGTGTCATACGCTAAAAGAAAATCCGGAAGGAGGGAATATTTCTTTAGCCTTGGCCTATCACAAAACTTCATCAGAGCGGAGCTGTGTTGGCTGCCACGAATCAAAAAAGATCGATAGCCAATGTAGTGGGTGCCACCAGGCAAGAAAAAATGGACTCACCGAAACCTCATGCCTATCCTGCCACCGGTTGCCCGGAGATGAAACATTGTGCCAACAAATAAAAGAAGACCCGGCTGACCTTTTTTCCAAAAAACCACCCGCGGTACTCGAAATCAATGCATTAGAAAACAAATATCTTCCCGTTCAATTTTCTCACGATGATCACATAAAAAAATTAACCGAAATTTCTCAGAAAAATAAACTAGCCAATTATTTTCATTGTAATCAAATGACAATATGCATGGGATGCCACCATCATAGTGCGCTTTACCCGGCAAAGGAAGTTCCTCCGTGTAACACGTGCCACGCTATTAACGCGCCGGAAAACGAAAATCCGCCTGCCCTACAAGGCGCTTATCATCGCCAGTGCATCGCCTGTCATAAGGAGATGAAGATCGCTCCGACCAATTGTAATAATGGTTGCCATCTACCCAAGAAGAGTGAGACTGCGGGAGGCATTATAACTCCACACACAAATTGAGGTCAGCCATATTTGATGAAGCCGTAAAAAGTCGAAAATCAGACGGCACAGTAAAAAGCTGCAGATGCAAGGCGCGCAAATCCGACGGAATGAGGCGTGCTTACCTGTACGCCGCAATGACTGAGGATGCAGCGCAACGCCGCAGATGGACTTTTTAGGAAGCCGTCAAATTTTCCTTCATACCAGTTCAAACTTGTTTTGTTATCGACCTTATAGGCCAAACATTTAGCATCACCGGGAGGCTGGCTTTATAGCCGATCCGGTGCATGCCGTGGTCGGGTCAGGATAAATCGCAGTTGTTTGAATCGAGTTGGCATTGCTTTTCCTTTGTTTTTTCCGCAAGACGCCTCTCCCTCCTCGCTTTTGCTTCTTGGTTTCTTCTTTTTTCATCATCTGTTTCCAATATCAGCGGAGGCAACGGGGTGGGATGGTTATTTCTATCAAGCGCCACAAACGTCATATAGGCAGAAGCGATATGACGCTTGTCACCGGTCAAGAGATTTTCAGACTCCACTCGGATACCCACTTCCATTGAGGTTCTTCCCACAAGATTGAGGCTGGCTCGCAGGGTTACCAAGTCCCCAATGAATAAGGGATAATGAAAGTCCAATCGGTCCAATGAAGCAGTCACTGCGTTGGCCCTTGCGTGTCGAACCGCAACGGCTCCCGCAACAGTATCAATGAGCTTCATGATAACCCCGCCATGAACGTTCCCGGCAGGA
>LQYC01004418.1_pt1 | contig 11580 bp, 11 predicted proteins | sample 661771 | NCBI WGS metagenome assembly LQYC01 (sample SAMN03483023, study PRJNA281117) | bioreactor metagenome | isolation source: benzene-degrading methanogenic enrichment culture from a contaminated... | place: USA: oil refinery in Oklahoma | collected 2011-05
GCAGGTGATCTCGAAAAAACCTAGCTAACTGACCTCTGCAAAGAAACTATGTCATAATCCTCGATTTAACATAGCTTTTCAAAAACGGGGATTAGTTACTAAACCTCTGGGTGGAGATAGAAGTATTGCTCCCGGGAATATACCTGACATTAGTCTCTCAATGGAGTCTTTAGTATTAACTGTTGAGTGTACAAAATCAAAAAAGGCAGGACGGCCAAAGGAGCAGAGATGATAAAAATACTGAAAATGTCATTACAAGCTCCAATTTTGGTCTCGATATTTTCTTTTCTTTTGTTGCCTATGACGGCCCATGCTATTGGTGATATTAATTTATATGCCATGCCGGGTCAAGTGGGCTCAGGATCTTCCAACTTCTTGGATTGGAAACTTACATGTTCGTTATTTCAGTTTCGATAGAGCCTTCGACCGAGACGGTGATAAGATACATACCACCGGAGTGTACGGATTCCAGCTTATCTGGAAATTAGGCCATGTTCAGCGCTTAAGTGATCAATGGTCGCTAACAAATGTGCTCATAGGTGCAAGAGCAAAGGTTAAGACGCGGATTCCGGGGGAGAGACATATAAGCAGTTCTGGTATGGGTGACTGGCTAACCACAAATTACGTTGGTTGGCATAATAAAGCTAACAATCTCCACATTGGGTCAGGTTTTACCTTAGGGATTCCTGTAGGCGATTACAATAAAGGTCACCTAATCAATATAGGTGAAAACCGCTGGAAACTATATCTACCATTCTTGATGGTACAATATAGACTCCCGATTTCTGATGGTCTATTTTTAATAGAATTTTGTTGTAATATTGAAACGAGGTTCAAAAATAAGGATACTGGCTGGGACGACCACGATCTTTCGGAATGGAATTTCATTTTTACCTACTATCCATCGAGAGAAACAAGAAAGCTTGGCTTTTTTGTACAACCTGACCTTCAACTGGCCATTAATGAATCTGAACTACACGGAAAAGGACAGGATGATGGTGATTTTTTCACTTTTGGAGGTTCGTTAGGTGTCATATATGCCCTTAAACCTCGTTGCATACTCAACCTAAAATACACTCAAGAGTTAATAGGAAGAGAGCTTATTAATGGCACACCAGCACCAGAGGTAAAAGCAGTCCATTTTATGTTGGCATACATTTTCTGAGGATCTCAAGCTTTGCTTAATTTCCCTATTTAAATATTCTCCAGCCTATCTCATCAGCCAACCTGCACAACGGGTGCTTACGGTTTATCATCTGTTCTAAACGGGATCGAAATAAATCTTTTTGTCCGCTTGATCTCATCTTTTTCGGCATCATAAATCACCAGCTTTTGAAGGGTTAATAACCTTTTTCTGGTGATTATGTCATACAATTTACCTAAATCCCTTCGGGTTGTATTCCCCGCCGCTTGCGGCGAGTTCGTCATTCCGGCGGAAGCCGGAATCCAGAAGACCGGACTGGATTCCGCATCAAGTGCGGAATGACAGAATTTAAAGTTTTTGATACCCCGCAGCTTGCGGCGGGGTAGTTCATTAAAAACAAATAAATCAATTGGTTGAAAGTTTTTCAAGGACGACTAATTATAAGTTTTCAATCACCGCAGAAGCGAATTCTGAGCACTTTAATTTTTTCGCTCCGGTCATCTGACGTTCAAGATCGTAGGTAACGGTTTTGTTTTGGATGGTTTTTTCTAACGCCTTGATAATACAATCGGCTGCGTCCTTCCATCCTAAATGTTCGAGCATCATCACTCCGGCGAGCATAAGGGAACTCGGATTTACCATATCCTGGTTGGCGTACTTTGGAGCGGTTCCATGAGTAGCCTCGAAAACAGCGGCTTCCGAGCCGATATTAGCGCTGGGAGCCAGGCCAAGGCCACCCACCTGGGCGGCTAAGGCATCCGACATATAATCACCATTAAGATTAGGCATGGCTAATACAGAATACTCTTCGGGTCGCAGGAGAATCTGCTGAAACATAGCATCGGCAATTCGGTCTTTCATGATTATTTTTCCTGATGGTAATTTCCCATGGTAGTAAGTAAAGAGTTCGTTTTCAGTGATCGTTAGTTCTCCAAACTCCTCTTTGGCCACTTCGTATCCCCAGTCTCGAAAAGCGCCTTCAGTATATTTCATGATGTTTCCCTTATGGACCAGGGTAACGCTCGGCAGTCGATTTTTCAGGGCATGTTTTATTGCGAGTCGCACTAAACGTTTGGTTCCAAAAATACTGATCGGTTTTATCCCGATTCCTGAGTCCTCCCGAATTGTAACCCCCATCTTTTCTTTTAAAAAGGAGATGATTTTTTTACATTCCGGAGTATTGACTGACCATTCGATCCCAGCATAGACATCTTCGGTATTTTCACGGAAAATGACCATGTTTACTTTTTCCGGATTTTTTACCGGACTGGGCACACCGGAAAAATAACGGGAGGGTCGAACGGCAGCATAAAGATCTAATGCCTGCCGAATTGAGACATTTAAACTTCGAATTCCTCCTCCAACAGGAGTGGTGAGCGGCCCTTTAAGCGCAACTTTATATGCTCGAATAGCGTCAATTGTTTCTTCTGGGAGCCATTCGTTGAAAGTTTTTTTTGCTTTCTCGCCGGCAAACACTTCCATCCAGCATATCTTTTTTTTAACCCCATAAGATTTTTTTACTGCTGCTTCTATTGTTCGTGACGTAGCCTTCCAGATATCTGGGCCAATGCCGTCGCCTTCAATAAACGGAATGATGGGGTGATCCGGGACATCAATTTCACTGTTTTTGAAAAATATTTTATCACCTTCTGTTGGAACCTTAATAAACTTATAATTCATCAACTGGCCTCGGGTAGTGAGATAATTTTCGAAAAATGGTGTCTATAGTTATTATTGCAATCCCTAATTTTTCAGGGAGTTATTGAAATAAAAGAGTAATTCTATATCAAAAAATCTCTATTTGTTTGATTTTATTGACAATCTCAAAAAATTACAGTACATTTAAAAACTGTTTTAGGAGAAATTATTTTTAAGGGCCCATTTTAACAGATAACGTTATAAAAATAAACGAAGTATTTTGATGAAAGGTAGGATTTCCATCAACAATAATGATAATAACAAGACCGGGACCCCGTCTTTGACAGAACCTTCGAGCTTAGATGACTATGAGGTTATCGATGCGGAGGAGGGCGAGGTTGAAGAAGGTCATGGAGACGTGATTGAAGAAGGTGAAGAAGAAAAAGAGCAAGAGCAAAAAACTTCACTCGTTCTCTATGACCCACTTCGGAGATATTTGCTGGAACTGCGTAAATACCCATTGCTTACAAAAGAAGAAGAACAAAACTTAGCATTGGCGTTCAAGGAAAAGGGAGACTTAAAAGCAGGCTATGTCTTGGTTGTTTCCAATTTGCGTCTGGTTATTAAAATTGCAATGGAATATCAGAAAAGCTGGGTTACTGATTTAATGGATTTAATTCAAGAGGGTAACATTGGACTGATTCAGGCAGTTAAAAAGTTTGACCCGTTAAAAGGAATTCGACTTTCTTATTATGCGTCATTTTGGATTAAGGCCTATATTTTAAAATATATTCTGGACAACTGGCGTTTGGTCAAAATCGGCACTACCCAAGCGCAGAGGAGGCTTTTTTTCAATTTACAGAAAGAAAAAGCACGATTAACCTCCCAAGGATATAAACCTGATTCAAAATATTTAGCTGAAATACTGCAGGTGCGAGAAAAAGATATTTTGGAAATGAGTGAACGGTTAGCCCTTCCAGAAAAATCATTGGATTCTCCTTCGGTTGAAGACTATCGATATCCCATAAAAGATATTATTCCCATTGAAGAGGTCCCAATTGATCAGAAATTATCTGATGAGGAAGCCAAAACGCTTTTTCAGAAAAAACTTAAAGAGTTTTATGAGATTTTACAGGGAAGAGACCGATATATATTTGAAAATCGTCTTATTAACGAACAGCCAGAAACGCTTCAGGAGATTGGAAAGAAGTATGGAATAACCAGAGAACGCGCTCGACAATTAGAAGCAAAACTGATTAAAAAACTTAAGGACTTTCTCCAACAAGATGGCACTGATCTTAGTAGTTACCAATTAAATATAGGTGGACGCTAGGACAAACATAAGGGGGATGTAAACAGGTCATAATAATAAACAATGAAAAATGACGGCTTCGTAAAAAGTTCCGCTTCGCGGAGGGTAAAAAACTGATGCGCACCCGCCTTGCGGCGTGGGATAAAGAACTGAAGCGCGCCATCTGTCCCGCTTTGGCGGGATCATTGCGGCGTACAGGTAAGTATGCCTCATTCCGTCGGATTTGCGCGCCTTGTCCCGCTCGGAGCGGGAAAGCTTTTTACTGTGCCGTCTGATTTTCGACTTTTTACGGCTTCAACAAAAATAGTTTCATTAAAAATTTCACGATTCACTATATTTGCACCTGAGAGGAAGAAATCAAAATGGCTATGCTGGAGGTTAAGATCTATTATGAGGATACTGATTGTGGTGGCGTAGTTTATCATGCCAATTACCTACGATATTTTGAACGGGCAAGGACAGAATATTTTGCCGAGCAGGGGATTTCGATCCGTGACTATATGAAGAATGGTATTCTTTTTGTGGTGGTGAGAGCAGAAATTTTCTATGAATCACCCACGCGGTATGGTGACGTTTTGATAATTAATTCGGAGTTGGAGAAAGTACGGAGGGTTAGCCTTGATTTTAAACACACCATTCGCAGAAAAGATGAGGATGGTGTGCTCGTAAGGGCCAAAATACGGTTGGCCTGTCTTAACGGGGATGGAAAGTTAACCCCATTGCCTAAAGGTTTCTTAGAAGTACTTTGCGCACAGGATGTGATATGAAAACAATTTGCGGCTTCCTCGTGATGGTGTTTGCATTCTTATTGGTGTCGGTGCATGCGGGAGCGCAAGACACGGTTACGGACACTACGCTTACACCCTCTAAAACCACGCTCACGTCCGGCGAGCAGCAATATCTTCTCACCTTAGCGCGTAAGACTTTAACATATTACCTCAGCGGCAAGCCGATTCAGGAACTCGAGAAGACAAAACTTTCACCCGCGCTTATTGAAAAAAGAGGATGTTTTGTTACGTTAGAAAAAAAGGGAAACTTAAGAGGATGCATTGGATATATTCAGCCAGTAAAGTCTTTGTGCGAATGTGTGATGGAAAATGCTGTGCATGCCGCAACCCAGGACCCCCGGTTTCCGGAAGTAAATTTTGACGAGCTCAATGCCATCACGATTGAAATCAGTGCACTTACTGTTCCTAAACCATTGGAAATAAAGAATCGAAAAACGCTTCTCCAGGTTCTTGTGCCGGGCAGGGATGGAGTGATCTTAAGCAACGGGTGGAAGAACTCCACTTTCCTTCCTCAAGTGTGGGAGCACTTTGTGGACAAGGAAAGTTTTCTTAATGCGCTGTGCGAAAAAGGGGGAATGCCCGGAGGATGCTGGGAAGATGAGAATACGGAAATATTTACTTACCGCGCCGAGGCTTTTAAAGAAAACAACCACTGATGATGCTATGAAGGATCAGAAGGGAAAAAATCATCAAGTTTGGTCAACGGGAGACAGATGATTTCAGGAGGCAGGGAAAGGTTAAAAAGATTTTCAGCTAATCCTTCATTAATGACCGGAGAATCAAGGTTGATTTTAATGGTGGTCTTTTTGGGCGGGAAAAACGCTATGATCGTAGTGGGAAAAACATTTTCCATAAATCGCTTGTAGTCCTGATAAACAATTTCAGCTATTGTTTCATTGTTGCGCCGCACTGTTTTCCCTTCTATAAGAAGCGACCTTCTATTAACCTTAAACAGGTAATCAAGGTCTCCTTTTTTTGTTTTTAGGGTCTCATCATCAAGCCATAAAGCTTCTCCCTCATAGTTTTCTTCCATTCCATGCATGATTTCTTGAAGAAAAAAGAAAAAATCTGTAATGCTGGCATTCATGATTTGATGGGGATCTCCCGTATAAGCAACCTCAGATGAAGGCAGGTAAATAGTCGCCTGATCAGGTTTATAGAGCACATCAAAGATAGTATTCCCAAAGGTTCCAAAAGATTGCAGCCGAAGTGCCTGGGTATCTTTTCGGTATAAAAGCGCACCTTCAAAGGAGTGTTTTTTAAACTTCCCCTCAAGAGGGTATTCAATCCGGGCTTTAAAATTTGATTTTAAAAAAACAACACCAGGGAAATTTTCTTTTATTGCTTTTAAAATCTCTTTAGGTGATAATTTTTCGGCGCGAGACGAGGGGATAATAGGGCCGGGACGGGGACAGGCTGAGAATAAAAACAAAGACCCCACAACAAGGATAAAATAACGAAACATCTTAAAGTTCATTCGCTACTACTTTCAGCTGGTTTGAAATCATCGCGTGCGTTGGAGGAATTCAATTTTAATATCTTGCATTTCCAAACCTTTTAATTTACCTATAGATGAAACGCATCCGGATCGCAATGGATTTTTTACCCCTATCTTTTTACGAATGAATCCTTTGATCAGACCTCCTCTCCCATTGAGACTGTGTCGTAATACATGTTTTGGTAGCCGCAAGCTTTAGCTTGCGCTTCTCGGATACGTGATTTCAATATGTTACGCAGCCTAAAGGCTGCGGCTACCCCCTGTTTTTGAATTGTAACACAGTCTCATTATAAGGGGAACCTCATAATAGAAAACCTGATGACTGGAAAGTGATAGATAAAGATTATCGGTTTTTGAGGTACTGTTCAAGCCGATCCATGCCTTCGTGAATATTTTCTATAGAATTGGCATAGGAAAAACGGAGGTATCCTTCAGCGTTATTACCAAAATCAATTCCCGGACTAACAGCTACCTGAACTTTCTCGAGAATGTCAAAGGCAAATGCCTGAGAATCTTGGGTAAACTTTTTTGCATTGGCCAATACATAGAAAGCGCCCTGGGGCTCAAACGTCAAGCCAAAACCCAAGGCTTTTAAGCGAGGAATGATAAATTTTCTCCTTTGATTAAAAATTGCCCGCATCTGCGCAACGTCTTTTTGGGCTTCAGTTATAGCGGCGATCCCCGCCCACTGAACAAAGGCATTAGCGCTGATGAAAAAATTTTGCTGTATCTTCTGTATTGGCCGCACGAATTCTTTGGGAACAATCAGGTATCCTAAGCGCCATCCGGTCATGGCGTATTGCTTTGAAAATGACCCGAGCACAAAGGCCTTATCGGTGAATTCCAGAATCGAACGCTCCTGCGAGTCATAAACCAGGCCATGATAAGTTTCATCCGCGACCAGGTAATATCCGAGGCCAGCTAACGCGTCCATCGCTTCAGGCGAAAGGATACTTCCCGTTGGATTAGCCGGGGAATTTATAAGAATAGCTTTCGTACTCGGAGTCAGGTGACGGGACACTTCTTCCGGTTGGTACTGGAAACCATCTTCCTCATGGACATTGACAAAGTTTACCGTTCCACCCAAAAATCGGATAATATTTGGATAACAAGCGTAGTAAGGATTGGTGAGGATGATCTCAGCGCTGTTTTCCAGTATCGTGGAAAAAAGAAGAAAAAGAGCAGGAGAAGAACCAGTTGTGATTATAATTTGATGCGGGCTGACTTCTTTTCCGTATTTTGTTGTGTAGTATCCTGCCAGAGCTTCCCGGAGTTCAAATAATCCCAGGCTATGGGTGTATTTGGTCTTTCCTTCTCGGATTGCTTTTATGCACGCATTTTTTATGCATTGCGGGGTTTCGAAATCAGGTTCACCTACTTCCAAATGGATTACTCTTTTCCCCGTTCTTTCCATCTCGTAAGCTTTTTCTAAAACATCCATCACCAGGAAAGGAGGAATATCGAGAGATTTTTGGGAGATCATCAAAGGGAACCTCATATTTTATAATAAGAAAAAAATCATAATATTTGATTTTTTTCTTATTATAACAAAGGTGAACTAAAAATCTATTTCTTGATCATTAAAAAGAAAGATTTTTATATGAAAATGCTGCTTCTTGACTGATAATCATTTTTTTCCTATAATTTTAATAACAAATAGCAAACCAAGATAGTTCCAGAATGGTCAAAAAAATAGCTTTAAAAAAGGAGAGTAGTCGATGAGCGAGGAGGGTTTAACGTAGCGGGTAACGTTTTGAAAATACTTGTTTTTGATTTGCTAACCATTTTTTCAGTGAAAGGAGTACATAATGAGAAACAGTTTACAAAAGACAGCTCAACCGATCGGACTTATTAAAAAGGTATCTCTGCTTGTGGTGTGGTTAGTTCTGGCCATTCTGATAATAACGCCTCCTGTGAATAAAGGCTTTGCCGCAGAAAAAGATATAAGTCTTAATGCCGATCGCCCTTCTTTTGTTGAAGTTGCTAAAGAAATTAATCCAGCAGTAGTAAATATTAGCACGGAAAAAATGGTAAAAGGCGCAGATAACGTATTTCGCCATTATTTTGGTCCTGGGGCTCCGTCCCCCCGGGATTTTTTTGGGGATGATTTTTTTGATCGTTTTTTCGGAGAACAACCTGAAAAAGAACATAAAGAAAAGAGCCTCGGTTCTGGATTCATCATCAGCAAGGATGGCTATATACTGACAAACAATCATGTGGTAGAAGGAGCTGACAAAATAAAAATTCGTCTTTCAAATGAAAAAGAATATAATGGCACGATTATCGGGAAAGATGAAAAAACTGATGTGGCCGTGATCAAGGTGGAAACAAAGGAGAATCTTCCCTTTGTCACGTTGGGTGACTCGGATTTCTTAGAAGTCGGAGAATGGGTTATGGCTATTGGTAACCCTTTTGGATTAGAACACACGGTGACCGTGGGTGTGGTTAGTGCTAAAGGCCGAGTTATCGGAGCGGGTCCGTACGATAATTTTATCCAAACGGACGCTTCGATTAACCCCGGAAACAGCGGTGGTCCGCTGGTTAACACCAAAGGAGAAGTTATTGGCATAAATACCGCCATTGTTGCTCAGGCTAATGGTATTGGCTTTGCAATCCCGTCAAATATGGCAAAAGAAATACTCCCTCAGCTCAAAGAAAAAGGACGGGTAATACGAGGGTGGCTTGGCGTTATGGTCCAAAAAGTTACGCCGGAACTCGCTCAATCTTTTGGTCTTGCAGAAGGACGAGGCGCTTTGGTTGCTCAGGTTCAGGAAGGGAGTCCGGCTGCAAAAGTGGGGATCAAAAAAGGTGATATTATAGTTAAATTTGATGGGAAAGACATTAAGGACATGGACGAATTGCCGAGGATGGTAGCAGGAACACCCATAGGAAAAAAAGCAAGTATTGTTATTTTTCGTGAGGGAAAAGAAATCAATGTGACGGTCCCCCTTGCTGAGATGCCCAAAGAAGAAAAAGAAGTTACCCTTGCAAATAAAACGGAAAACAACTTAGGTCTGACAGTTAAAGATATTACACCTGAACTGGCAAACAAACTGGGGGTTGCCGAGAAGGAAGGAGTAATCGTGAGCAGCATTGACCCTGGTCGACCTGCGGAAGACGTTGGAATAATGAAAGGAGATATTATTAAAGAGGTGAACCGGAAACAAGTAAAAAATGTGCAAGAATATTCAGAAGCGATCGGGAAAGCAAAACCTGGTGAGAATATTCTTTTCTTTATTAAGCGGGGTGACGATTCCCTTTTTGTTGTGTTGAAGCCTGCTAAAAAGTAAATTTTAACCTATGGAGGGATTAGGAATGAGCGAAATTGTTGATGTGTATGCGCGTGAAATCTTGGATTCGCGGGGCAATCCGACGGTTGAAGTTGATGTCACCCTTGAAACCGGCACACGGGGAAGATCGCAAGTTCCTTCCGGAGCGTCCACAGGAGAAAGAGAGGCCTTAGAGCTTCGCGATCAGGATGCTAAACGGTTCGTTGGCAAAGGAGTGAAAAAAGCAGTTACAAATGTTAACGAGGTGATTGCGCCGAAAATAGTGGGGCTTTTTGCAACCGAACAGAATTTTATTGATTCGATCATGATTGAACTTGATGGCACCGATAATAAAGGCACCTTAGGGGCAAATGCGATCTTAGGGGTCTCGATGTCGGTCGCGAAAGCAGCGGCTGAGGATTTGGGGATGCCACTTTATCGTTATCTGGGGGGGGTAAATGCACGGGTGCTTCCGGTTCCGATGATGAATATTTTTAATGGCGGCGCTCATGCTGATAACAATTTGGATATTCAGGAATTTATGATTTTACCGGTGGGTGCGGATAGCTTTGCTCAGGCTCTCCAGATGGGTGCCGAGGTTTTTCATAACTTGAAAAAAGTACTTAAGGGTAAAGGCTATAATACCGCGGTTGGTGATGAAGGAGGTTTTGCACCAAACCTCGCGTCAAACACCGAGGCGATTGAATTAATTTTGCAAGGGATTGTGAAAGCGGGCTATCAACCCGGCAAAGACATATACCTTGGGTTTGACTGTGCCGCAAGTGAATTTTTTGAAAATGGAAAGTATACCTTAAAAGCAGAAGCTAAACCGGAAAAGACAGCGGAAGAATTAATCGCTTTTTATAGCGAATGGATAGAAAAATATCCGGTTATCAGCATCGAAGATGGGATGGCGGAAAATGATTGGGAAGGCTGGAAACTTTTGACTGAGAAGTTGGGGAAAAAAATTCAAATTGTGGGAGATGATATTTTTGTGACCAACACTAAAATCATCAAACGCGGCATTGAACAGGGTATTGCTAATTCGGTTCTTATTAAACTCAACCAAATCGGCACGCTGACCGAAACGATTGATGCTATTGAGATGACAAAAAAAGCCGGGTACACCGCTGTGGTTTCACACCGCTCGGGGGAAACCGAAGATACTACTATTGCTGACCTGGTGGTTGGGTGCAATACCGGACTTATAAAGACCGGTTCCACGTCTCGAACCGACCGGGTTGCCAAATATAACCAGCTCCTTCGTATTGAAGAGGAGCTTGGTGAATCCGCCCAATATTTAGGGAAGGATGTTTTTTATAATTTAAAATAACCGGGCAGTAAACAGGGTATATTAAAAAAAGCGTAATAAAAAATATGGAAACTCTTATTTCGCAACCATCAAAATTAATTAGTCTGGCGGACTATCAGGATGGTTCGGTAGTGAGCCGAACGATTATAAATAAGAAGACCGGAACAGTAACCTTCTTTGCTTTTGATGAAGGCCAAGGTTTGAGTGAACATACCGCTCCATTTGACGCTCTCGTTTATATTCTGGATGGGGAAGCAGCAATTACTATTTCCGGAAGGCCGGTTAAGGTGAGTGAGGGTGAAATGCTGATAATGCCCGCTAATAAACCCCACGCTTTGAAGGCTGTAAAAAGATTTAAGATGGTTTTGACTATGATAAGGGAGTAAGTAATGTTTCATGTTGCCACCGAAGAAGAGATAAAAGTAGTGAGAGTTGCTGATGGGAAGGTTGTCAGTGATATTCCTCGACCTCAGAATATGTTTTAAATCAGTTACAACATTTTTCCTTATAATTAATTGCTTTCTAACCTTAATTGAGTGAAAACTATTCATAAAATGGTACGAAAGGCCTTATTAGTTAACGTTTTCGGAGAACCTTATGACCATTCCAAAATCCCCCT
>LQYC01000090.1_pt1 | contig 11401 bp, 14 predicted proteins | sample 661771 | NCBI WGS metagenome assembly LQYC01 (sample SAMN03483023, study PRJNA281117) | bioreactor metagenome | isolation source: benzene-degrading methanogenic enrichment culture from a contaminated... | place: USA: oil refinery in Oklahoma | collected 2011-05
AAAATGCCGCTTCTTTTTTCGTTTTTTGCGGATTTGTTTTTTCATACAACTTCATTTTACCGAAGTTGCATTTCAAAAGAGAATTTTCGAGAAAGGAGGTGAGAAAACGGCTGGAGAGAAGAGCAGGGCTCTCCTTATTGCAATGGTTGCAATTGATTTGCAAAAAATCATGCGCGATTTTGCAAGAAGAGAGAGCAAGATTTTAGAGCTTGCGGGAGTAAATATGAAAGATCGAGATTTTGTTCTTGATCTTGTAATTGATGCCTGCAACCTCATGAGGCGTATCAACGAAGCAAAAGAAGAGTGAGTATGTTAGAGGTAATTTTGATCATCCCTAATCCTCCGTTACGGACGTTTAGGCGCAATGGTTGAAGAATAAGAACTCTGACTCCATCGCTTTTTTTTGGGGCAAAATGCTTAATGTAAGACATTTCGCCCCTATTTTTTTTGACAAAAAGCAAGATTTGCGCTATTATTTGGGTGTTGCGCGGAAGCAAAATAACAAATACAAAATGCAGTTTGCCAAGGTCGCACCCCCGCCGTGGCGGGGGAACGGCCTTTTGAAATGCAAAATACAAATACAAAATTATGGCAAAGACCAAAAATACCGGCGGAACAAAATTGGGAAGAGATCCGCGGCCAAAATATTTGGGCGTGAAGCTCTATGACGGCCAACCGGCAAAAATCGGCAGTATTTTGGTGCGCCAGCGCGGCACATCGATCATCGCCGGAAAAAATGTCAAAACCGGCAGCGACAACACGCTTTACGCGGTTGCCGAGGGCGTGGTGAAATACCGCGAAACCCGCAAGAAAATGTTTAATGGCACGCAAAGATTGGCGAAAGTGGCGGAGGTTTTTCCAGCGGCAAAATAATTTTTAACTTTTCAGATTAAAACAAAAGACACCTTTTAATGGGTGTTTTTGTTTTGACTAATTTTTATTGGAATTTGGAATATTTATTCCTTAAATTACGAAATCATTAAATTCAAAATACTTTTAAAGGGGTCTAACCCCTGCGATTACACAGGGGATAGACCCCAAAATACAAATCATTTCGTAGTTTAAAGTTTATTGAAAATTGGAGTTCGAGAATTGAAAATTATTGTTTGCCGATTCCCGCTTTAACCAGCTCTCTGAACAGCGGATGGGGTTTTTGGGGGCGGGATTTGAATTCGGGGTGGAATTGAGCCGCCATAAAGAACGGATGGTTTTTCAATTCAATGATTTCGGCCAGATTTTTCTCCGGATTGATTCCGGCGATTACCAATCCTTTTTCTTCCAAAACATCGCGGTAATCATTGTTCAATTCATAGCGATGCCGGTGCCGCTCGGAAATCATTTCGGTTTTGCCGTAAGCGTTGAAAGCTTTGGTGCCTTTTTTGAGCCGGCAGTCATAAGCGCCCAAGCGCATTGAAGCGCCCATTTTTTTGGATTTTATCAGATTCTTTTGTTCGGGCATCAGGTCGATTACGGGCTGATCGGTTTTGGGATCGAATTCGGTTGAGGTGGCGCGTTTCAGTCCGCAAACATTGCGCGCGAATTCGATGGTGGCCAACTGCATGCCCAGACACAATCCCAAAAAAGGAATTTTGTTGACGCGGCAATATTCAATGGCTTTTATTTTGCCTTCAATCCCCCGGTTGCCGAATCCTCCCGGAATAATGATCCCGTCGTATTGGTCAAGCTCTTTTAGATTTTTTAAGTCTTTCTCGTAATTTTCCGATGATAACCATATGATTTCAGGTTTGCGGTTATGAAACCAAGCGGCATGCTTTATTGATTCGATCACGGAAATATAGGAATCCATCAAGGTGAATTTTCCCGATTCGAAATATTTGCCCACGATGCCGATTTTTACCGGCTTTGCGGCGTTGCGCACGGTATCCACGAAATTTTTCCAATCGGCCATATTTTTAGCTTTTGATTTCAAGCGGAATTTCGATAAAATCCGGTCGCCCAGATGTTCGTTGGCAAAGGTGATCGGCACTTCGTAGATTGTCGCCGCGTCCGGCGCGGAAATCACATCGCGGACATCAACATTGCAAAATATGGAAATTTTTTGTTTGCGCGGTTCGTCCAAGGGCTGGGTTCCGCGGCCGATAATGAAATCGGGCTGGATGCCGGCGGAATTGATTTGTTTGACCGCGCTTTGGATCGGTTTGGTTTTCATTTCGCCCACCATTTCCGGAATGGGCAGATAGCCCACCAGCAAGAAAAGTACGCTTCCGGGGTTTTTGAGTTTGAGCATCCGCGCGGCTTCCAGGAAAAGCATATTTTGGTATTCGCCCACGGTGCCGCCGATTTCAATCATTACAAAATCCGCCTTTGAAGTTTTGGCGGCATTGTTAATGCGCCGAATGACTTCGTTGGGAATATCGGGCACCACTTCCACGCATTTGCCGTTGTATTCCAAATTGCGTTCGCGTTGAATCACCGATTGGTAAACCTTGCCGGTGGTGGCATAGTTGGCCGCGCTTAGATTTTCGTCCAAAAATCGTTCGTAATTGCCCACATCCTGGTCGCACTCGGTGCCGTCGTCGGTAACAAAAACTTCGCCGTGTTCAATCGGGTTCATCGTGCCGGCGTCAACATTGATGTACGGATCGAATTTTATCGCGGTAACCTTAAAACCGTTACTTTTGAGTATTTTGCCGATTGAGGCGGTGGTAATTCCCTTGCCGATGGATGACATTACGCCTCCGGCGACAAATATGTATTTAACCATATTCCAAATTCAAAATGTAAAAATCAAAATTAAAAATTACAATGCAAAATATAAAATTAAATAATTTTAAAATTTATCCATTTTTAATTTTTAACTGTAATTTTTAATTTTGATTTTTTAACTTTGAATTTATAACCGCCCCGCTTTGGGCGGGGCGTTAAGATTGCCGTTATTCGGCGGCGATTGTCACTTTTATTTCAGCTTCAAGGTTGTGCGGGAAACTTATTTTGACCGGATATTCCCCGAGTTCTTTGAGCGGTTCTTTCAAGATGATTTGTTTTTTGTCGATTTCCAATCCATCCTCTTTCATTTTTTCGGCAATTTTTTGCGCCGTGACCGATTCGAAAAGCTGGTTTTTCTCGCCCACATTCACCGTGATTACCACCTCCTGTCCGTCCATTGCCGATGCTTTGGCTTGAGTCTCTTGCAATTCCTTTTCGGTGATTTTGGCGGCGATTTCCCTTTGCGTTTCGGCAAAGATCAACGCGTTTTTCGTGGCGGGTTGAGCCAGCTTTTTGGGGAATAGGTGATTTTTCGCGAAACCGTCCGCGACTTCTTTGACTTCAAATTTTTTTCCCACTTTGTCGATATCTTGTAATAATATAACTTTCATATTGGTTTTCTTTAATCCGTTTTTCTAATGATATTTATTCTTTTTATACTCCGTCAGCTCGCTGCGGGGAACAAAAAGAATGAGGATTTCAAAGGAAACATCCTTTGGTTGATGGCGGTGTTAATACCCCGACATCAATGTATTTTTTATTTTACCTTAAAGTTTTGACGATTTCAATAGCTTTGTCCAATTGCGGGTCTTTTGCTTTTGCTTCGTCCTCGGCGGTGATTTTAATTTCTATATCGGGAGTCAGCCCGATTTCCGATATTTGGTCGTTGTTGGGCGTATACCATTTGGCCACGGTGACTTTCAGCGAGGAACCTTTATCCAGGCCGATAACTTGTTGCACCGATCCCTTGCCGAATGATTTTTCGCCGATCAGTTGGATTCCCCTGTTGTCGCGCAGGGCGCCGGCCAGAATTTCCGACGCTGAAGCCGATCCCTCGTTGATAAGCACAACCACCGGGTATTTTAACAATAACGATGGCCCCTCCGATCTGTATTCATTGCCATCGTTCGGATTGCTCGATCTTTCATAGGTGATAATTCGGCCTTTTTCCAGAAACCATCCGGCAATATCTTGCGATACGCCCAGCAATCCTCCCGGATTGTTGCGCAGATCAAGCACGATTCGTTTTGCCGGGCTGTTGATGATGTCTACGGCCGCGGCTTTGAAATCATTGCTGGCTTTGTCGGTGAATTGGTAGAGCTGAATGTAGGCAACATCGTTGTTTTTGATTTCCCATTTGAGAGAAGGCAGTTGGATCATTTCGCGGATAAGTTTGAAATCCCGCGCTTCTTTCCAATCTTCGCGGTAAAGCGTCAAAGTTACTTCGGTGCCTTTCGCGCCGCGGATGAGATCAACCGCTTCGTCGGTGGTCATATTGACGGTTGATTTGCCGTCAATTTTGATAATCGCGTCGCCGGCGCGTATGCCCGCTTTTTGGGCGGGAGATTTTTCCAGCGGAGTTACGACTTGCAGCTGTTTTTGTCTGATGCCGATTTCCATTCCCACGCCTTCAAACGCTCCGGCGGTGTCTTCGGCGAACTTTTTTGTGTCGGTCGGATTGAAAAACGCGGTGTAGGGATCGCCCAGAGAGTCCACCATTCCCGAGATCGCGCCATAGACCATTTTTTGGTGGTCGATTTTTTCTTTATCGACGAAATTGGCTTCCAAGGTGTTCCATGTCTTCCAAAAAAGCGTCATATCCGCGTTTGCCGGCGATAATGGCGCGTTGGCCGATTTTCCCATCAGGTATCCGCCGTAGAAAATACCGAAAATTGCCGCGGCGGACAAAAAAATAATCAACGGCTTCCAATTCTTCTTTTCTTTGTTTTCCGAAAAATCAAAAAATTTCATATCGATTCTTTTTTTACAACAAATCCAATTTACACCAATAAGAACAAATAGTCCAATCGCCGCCGGCCGGCATCCTTTTGGTCTTTGTATTTTTGTGATATTATCTTTCCATTATAACAAAATATTATGAAGCCAATTATTGAATTCGGTGATTTTGAAAAATTAGATTTGCGCGCGGGCAGGGTTCTGGAAGCCTTTGAGCCGCAATGGAGCAACAAATTGATCGGAATGAAAATCGATTTCGGCATCGAGATCGGCACGCGCACGATTTTTGCCGGAATCCGCAAATTCGTAAACTTTTCCGATCTGATCGGCAAGAAATATGTTTTCGTCGTCAATCTCGCCGAGCGCAAGCTGGGCGAAGGCACGAGCCAAGGCATGATGCTGGTCGCGGGCGACGAAACCGGCCATTTTCCTTTGCGCGTTGACGATATGGCCAAAGAAGGCGCGCAAATTAGATAAAAAAAGATCCGAAATATTTCGGTCTATGACATTTCTATATATCATATCATTTGACAGAAATATTTCGGTTTATTTATTCACGAATTGAAACCGCGATCATTGTTAAATAAACAAAAATGATCGCGATTATAAGCAAAACACTAAAATGTTTTGAAACCCATGATATCAATTCTTTTTTTGACATTCTCCACCTTTTTAACTTGTTAATGATCAGAAAATACGCCACCCGTCAGGTGTCGTATTATAGTTATAGATTTTTTAAAGCAATTTTATTTTACCAGATAGAACCGTTTTGTCAAAAATCGTTATTTTCAGGTGCCGCTTCGGCAACGAATTCCTTTTCGATTTCTTTGAACTCGTTTTCCAGCTTGTTCAATTTCTCTTTGCTGGATTTGATGAGTTCGGCCGCGATTTTTACTTTTTCAATGCCGGCTTCCACATCCAGTTCTTTTTGGCCGCCGAACCATTCGGAAATTTCAGCCAGTTGTTTTAAATTGTCGTTCAGGCTGGCGGTTTTCTTTTTTGTTTCCATGCAATTTAATGTTAGTTGCTTTTGAATTGATCATACCATCGGCCAGAATTATATCCAAGTCGTCCCCGGGCCGGGCGTTTCTGGCGGATTTCAGGATTTTTCCGTTGATTTTGGCGATCGAATAGCCAAGTTTTAATTGGCGTTCGGGATTGTGCGATTCGATGATGTTTCGCAAGTATGAAATTTGCTGGTTGATCGACAATAACCGGTTTTTTATCGATAAAACCGAATTTTCCATTACCGCGTTGATTTTGCGGGTGATGTTTTGCAGGATATATCTGAAATTGGATAAAATTCCGGCATATTGCCGCAATCGCGACCGTGCTTGGGTAAGTTCGTTTTTATAGCCGCCGATGATCGCGTTCTCATAACGATCCAGCGCGCGGAAGATTTCTTGCCATGATTGAGTGAGCAGATTTGCCGCCGCGGTTGGGGTTGAGGTCATGACATCCGCCGCCATCGCGGCCAATGGCACATCCTTGTCGTGGCCGATGCCCGCGATTACGGGCACCGGGAAAGCGGCAATTTCGCGAACGATAGTTTCATTATTAAATGCCATCATCGCTTCCAGCGAGCCGCCGCCGCGCATTATCACCAAAACATCGATCTCGCGCTTTTTAAAAGTTTGGATTGAGGCCAGCAAATCGCCCACGGCCAGCTGGCCCTCGACGCGCGAATCGATGAATTCGATTTGGAAACCGAATTTGCCGATATTGTTCAAGAAATCGTGAATGACCGCGCCTTGCTTTGAGGTGATAATGCCGATACGGCGGGCAAATTTTGGCACCGCTCGTTTTTTTTCAATCGCGAATATGCCTTCGTTCGTCAATTTCGCCAGAAGCCGGTCGTATTCTTTTTTTAACGCGCCTTCTCCGGCAAGCTCAACCGAATCACAGATAAACGACAGCCGGCCGCTGGGAGCGTAAATCTCGGCGTGTCCCGAAGCAATGATTTTCATGCCGATCTTGAGCTGGATGCCAAACATCTCATAACGCGAACGCCAAATCGCGCAACTCATTACCGCCGCGTTTTTTTCATCCTTCATCGAAAAATACATATGCCCGGTGGGCCCAACCTTGGCCTCGCTCACTTCGCCGATGATCTTCACGCTAACCGGCTTGACCAGCCGATTGAGCTGATCAATAAACTGCGCCACCGTCACCGGTCCGGCTTCAAAAATATTTTTTTGGTTAATATTATCAAATTCCATAACAAAGCGAATTTGTGGAGGTTTGACCTCGGCTTTGGGAGGTCAATCCTCAACAAATTCGCGGCGGCTGACACTGTTTAAATATTATAGCATAGCAAAAGGCGCGTTTGTATAAAAAAACGGAGAATGATCATAGAGATTTTTTTGACCATCTCCCTTCAGACCTGTCAGATATTGCTATCGTCACAAGGCAAATTACTATTGGTGGAAAGATGCAAATACCTTTGACTAGAAAGCTTGCGTCTTTAATCATTTCAAAACCATATGTTGCGACAACCGTGTCCGCAAAACCGATTCCGATTGCAAACACAATTGAAAAAAGTGCTGCGTATGCTTTATCGTGTTTTTGTTCAAATCGCTTGTCCGTTGCGATCAATGTTACGATCGATAATACGGTTATTGCGATTTCAATTATTAGAAACGATCCTAGTTGCATCAGGTTGTCGTCTGAAAGAGTTTCTAGTATTTTAATTCCTCCATTGTTATTAAAGACTCCGTTTATATTTAATACTAAAACATATAATTTGTCAAATAATTTTGTAGTAACCACTTACTGGGAAGTAAAAATAGCGCATTTGGAGGTCAATCCTCGGCTTGCGAGAGGTTTGACCTTCAAATTCGCGCCAGCCCTTACCGTAAATTTGTTGAGGATTGACCTCAAAATACAAATTCTCGAGGTCAAACCTCAACAAATTTGCTCCCCAGTGAGGGGTTGCATTTTGTACGAAAAATCGCGCCAACCGGCGCGATTTTAATGTTTTTATGATCTTATGATCGTATGATCCTATGGTTGCGCGCCGGTGCAGCGCCAGTTGACTTCGGCTTTTTTGGTTTTAATGTCGATGACGCAGGCCGGGTCGCAGCCTTTGCGGTATGTCAAAATGTCGATCCACCAAGCGCCGGTGTTCGGATTGCAATAAGGATCGCTATCGGCGCTGCCTTCGATCGCGCACTGGCTGGAGTCGAAGATGCGTTGGGCGGTGTAGAAATCCATTGATTCTCCCGTGGGCGTTTCGCAGGATTCAATCTCGATAAAAGTCAAATTGTCGGCAACTTTGCATTGGCGATGAGGCTTTTGTCCGCTGACCGGCTTGCCCGCGTAGACGCATTCTTCAAAAGTTTTTATTTTTTTGTCGGCTTCGCTCAATGTGCTTGTCGCCGCGCCGGTTGAATTTTCCGCGTTTTCGCCAATAGGCGTAGTCGCGGTTGGATTCTCTTCCGCGGTTTTGGGCAGAACATCCAACAACTTGTCGTCGGGCTGGAATTCGGTGGTTTTCATCCGATAATAAAGATAGCCCAGTTCGCCCGCGATCATTATCGCCAGAACAATCAGAATCGCTTTTTTCATATGTTATTTTAATTATATTTCAATGAGATTTTTCGGCGTTTTGCTTAATATGGCGCATTTGCCGTTTTGTATCGCGCACAAATCTTCAACGCGGATGCCGCCCCAGCCGAGATGATAAAGCCCCGGCTCCACGGTGAACACCATTCCGTTCTCAAATCCACCGGTTCCCGCCGGGCTTAAATTCGGCAATTCGTGGATATCGATGCCCACGCCATGCCCCAACCCGTGCGTGAAAAATCGGTCTTCGCCATATTTTTTGAAATTTTCAACACAGTTGTCAAAAACCTGTTTTGGCGAGGCACCGGGTTTGCATTCTTCCAATGATTTTTCTTGGGTTTCCAAAACAATGTTGTACATATTTATGTACTTTTGCGACGCTTTGCCCGTGAATACCATGCGCGTCATATCCGCGTTGTAATTTTTGTACCGCGCGCCAATATCAATCACGATCATTTCCCCGATCTTTATTTTTTTATTCGACCCTTCATAATGCGGATCCGCGGAATTTTTTCCGCTTGCCACAATCGGGTCAAACGAGCATCCTTGCGCTCCCAAATCCTGCATAATTTCCAGAACTTTTCTTTTTAAAAACAGTTCGGTAACGCCGGGTTTGATTGATTTCAACAATTGGGCGAAAGTTTTGTCGGTGATCGCGGCGGCTTTTTTTATGAGCGATATTTCGTCGTCGGTTTTTATTTGCCGGAATTTTTCAATCGCGCTGGAAACCGGGATCAGTTTTTTACCGCGCAAGACTTTTTTGAATAATTCGTATCGGGCGAATGACAAATCTTCCCGCTCGAAACCAATGGCGGCTTCATCGCCAAATTCCTTTAGCATATATTCCGAAATCGATTCGCCGCGCGGCACATAAACCGCGTTCGCGTTTGGAATTACTCCACAGATCCGGTTTTGATAAAATAGCGATGAAATCAACCGATATTTATTTTTGAAAACCACCATCAAAAAACCTTTTTCGCTGTCAAAATTGTTCACTCCGGTCAGATAAAAGATATTGACCGGGTTGGTGACAATCATTGCGTCTAATTTTTCCGAATCGATAAATTTTTGCAATTCTTTTATTCTGTCGTTCATAAATTTACTTTTTAAGCCAAATAAGCTATTTTGAATAATAATACATTACCACAACTATGGATAAAAATGAACAAAACGAGCCTAATTTGATGTTTGAAAAGAAATTCGCTTTTGATATCTGGGATGATGCCACTACGAAAAAAGCGTTTGATTTCTGCGAAGGTTACAAGGAATTTTTAAGCGCGGCCAAAACCGAACGCTTGGCGGTTAAGATCGCCGAAGTCCAAGCGATCGAAAATGGTTTCAAAAAGTTGGAACATATTGGCGAAGTCAAACAAAAAGGTTTCAACGCTCCGGTCTATTCAATCAATCGCGGCAAAGCCATAATTTTGGCAAAACCCGGCAAAAAACCGGTTAGAGAAGGCGCGCGCATGATCATGGCGCACATCGATTCGCCCCGATTGGATTTGAAAGTCAGGCCATTATTCGAGGGAGAGCATATGGCGTTTTTAAAAACCCATTACTACGGCGGTATTAAAAAATATCAATGGACGGCTTTGCCTTTGGCGATGTATGGAACGATTATAAAACAGGATGGAAGCGCGATCGAAATTGCGATTGGCGATAAACCGGAGGATCCGATTTTTATGATCACGGATTTATTACCGCATCTTGCCAAATTGCAATATGAAAAGAAACTCGATGAAGCGGTTCCGGCCGAAACTCTGAATATCGTCGCGGGCAGTTTGGGTTCAAAAAACAAGGATGACAAAGAACCAGTGAAAATCCGATTATTAAAACTTTTAAATGAAAAATACGGTATCTCCGAAGAAGATTTTGTTTCCGCGGATTTGGAGCTGGTGCCGCAAGGCATGGCGCGCGACCTTGGTTTCGACCGCAGCTTGATCGCCGCGTATGGACAGGACGACCGGGTGTGCGCTTATGGCGCGGTGAAGTCGTTGTTTGAATCCGAAAATAATGAATACGCGACGATTGTCGTTCTTTCCGATAAGGAAGAAATAGGCAGCGAAGGCGCCACGGGAGCGAATTCAAATTATATTTCCGATTTTGTGAGCGAATTGATTTATTTGGAAACCGGCAATCATGATGAAAATGTTTTGCGCGATGTTTTCGTGAAAACAAGGGCGATTTCCGCCGATGTTACGGTTGGTTTTGATCCCGACTACGCCGATGTTTTTGACGCGGCCAATACGGCGAAAATTGGCGCGGGGGTCGCGATTGAAAAACATAGCGGTTATCGCGGAAAATACGATACCAGCGAAGCGACGGCCGAATTTGTCGGCTTTGTCAGGAAAATTTTCAATGAAAACGATATTAATTGGCAAATCGGCGGCATGGGCAAGGTGGATATCGGCGGCGGGGGTACCGTGGCAATGTATTTGGCGCGGTTGAATATGGATATCATCGATATCGGCGTTCCCCTGCTTTCAATGCACGCGCCGTTTGAGATCGCCAGCAAGGCCGATATATATTCGGCTTACTTGGCTTATAAAGCCTTCTTTGAAAGTAAATAATATGGCGTGTTGAAATCGAATATCAACAAGCTATTGGTAAGCTGTTGATATTCGATTTCAACAGCTTTTGTTCATGAATGCTAAAAAAATAATCGGTTGGGTTTTGCTGGCTGTCGGTTTGGCGGTGATTGCTTGGACGGTGAATACTTCGTATCGTTATTTCACCGCCAAGGCGGATTTTCCGCCGGTGTTTAATTTTGGAGAAAACCGCGGAACGGCAAAATCACAATCTCCTGATACCGCCAACCTCAATGTTGAGGCGCAAATGCAATTAGCGATGAGTCAAGCAACGCAAGAAGCGGTGGCGAATCTTTTGCCGGCGCAAGAAATCGCTAAATTGCTCAATGTGATCGTTTGGTCAATGTTTGCCGCGTTTATGGTCTACGCGGGATTTAAGATTGCCGAAATCGGCATCAAAATAATTTCCTGAAACAATACATTTGATGCCGTTCGGCAAAAAATCAAAAATATATTTTTCAAATGTATTTCGTCGTGCGGGGTATGAACCCCGCACGACGACCAAAGGGGGCACCCCTTTGGAATCCTCTTGGTGCACCCCGGGGCAAAGCCCCGAGGTATTGCAC
>LQYC01000129.1_pt1 | contig 11263 bp, 10 predicted proteins | sample 661771 | NCBI WGS metagenome assembly LQYC01 (sample SAMN03483023, study PRJNA281117) | bioreactor metagenome | isolation source: benzene-degrading methanogenic enrichment culture from a contaminated... | place: USA: oil refinery in Oklahoma | collected 2011-05
GCCAACCCCTTGCTCCTCCGGCCAGATTTGTTCCTCGGGTTCTTGTTCCGCCGCCAGTTGTACCGGAGAATGTTCCGAATCCGGCGCCAATAGCAGCGATTATGATATCGATAGCGCTGATCAGGTTTGTCCCAACGGCGTTTGTTCAAATTTGGATTATATACAATCGCAGATCAATGTGATACAAAAAGCAATCAGCCGGCTCTTTGACCTGTTGGCAGCATTGAGAGAGGGCCGTTAATTTTGGCAGGGGAATCTTGATTATCATTTACAATTTTGAATTTTATTGTAGAGTAGAATTACAATAATAAAAAAATACATTGATGTCGGGGCATTAACCCCGCCATCAACCAAAGGATGTTTCCTTTGGAATTCTCATTCTTTTTGTTCCCCGCAGCGAGCTGACGGGGTATAAAAAGAATCAAAAAATATGGATATTATCACAATCGGTATTTTGGCGGTCGCGGCGGTTTTTTTCGTGTGGCTGGTTTCGGCCTATAACGGTTTGGTGGCGTTGAAAAACCGCGCCAAAGAAGCGTGGGCCGATATTGATGTGCAATTAAAACGCCGGTATGATTTGATTCCCAATTTGATGGAAACCGTGAAGGGTTACGCGGCGCACGAAAAACAAGTGTTGGAAAATGTCACCGCGGCCAGATCCGCGGCGATGGACGCCAAGACGCCGGAAGAGAAAATCGAAAAAGAAAACGCGCTGTCGCAAACCTTAAAGAGCCTGTTTGCCGTGGCGGAAAACTATCCCGATTTGAAAGCATCGGCGAACTTTTTGGAACTTCAGCGCGAATTGTCCGATACCGAAGACAAAATTCAGGCGGCGCGCCGGTTCTATAACGGCAATGTGCGCGACTTCAATATCAAGATCGAAAGCTTTCCGTCAAATATCGTGGCCGGCATATTCAGCTTCAAGCAAATGGCGCTGTTTGAAATCGCCAACCAAGCCGAACGCGAAGCTCCCAAGGTGAGCTTTGAGCAGAAATAAAACTTTTAATGTTTATAATTTCTTCGCGCTGTTTTTATAAAAAAACGGCGCGGATTTGTCTTGTCGGAGAATTTCAATTTTTCATTTTTTTATGGCTACCATATACACCCATGCGGATGAAAATATCAGAAAAACATGGTTGTTGCTAACCTTCTTTTTTGTTTTTCTCATCGGTTTGGGATGGCTGTTGTCGCAGGCGCTGGGGGATTCGGGCTTTCTTTATGTCGCGGCGGCGATCGCGGTGTTTCAAAGTTTTTTCAGCTATTGGTTTAGCGATAAAATCGTGCTTTCAATGGCGGGCGCGCGCCCGATTGAAAAGCGCGATAAACCCGAACTTTATCGAATCGTGGAGAACCTTTGCATTACCGCCGGTTTGCCTTTGCCCAAAATTTATATCATTGAAGAAGCCCAGCCCAACGCGTTTGCCACCGGGCGCGACAAAAATCACGCCGTGGTGGCGGTAACCCGCGGCTTGCTGGAACGGCTTGATAAGCCGGAATTGGAAGGCGTGATCGCGCACGAATTGTCGCACATCGGCAACAAAGATATGCTTTTGCAAACAATCGTGGTGATTTTGGTGGGCGTTGTCGCCATTATTTCAGACCTGTTTTTTCGCGTCAGTTTTTGGGGCGGCGGGCGGCGCGACGATCGCGGCAATGCCGGTTTGGTAATGCTGGCGTTTGGAATTATCGCCGCGATTTTGGCGCCGCTGGCGGCAACGATGATCCAGCTGGCGATCTCGCGCAAACGCGAATTTTTGGCGGATGCAAGTGCCGCGCTGTTAACCCGCTATCCCGATGGCTTGGCAAGCGCTTTGCGAAAAATTTCGGCCGATCCCAATCCTCTGCGCGCGGCCAAAGATTCCACCGCGCATTTATACATTGCCAATCCGTTTCGCGGCAAGCAAAAAAACTGGTTTTCCAAATTGTTTTTGACCCACCCGCCGGTGGAAGACCGCATCAAAGCGCTCACCGATATGGCAATCTAGCGAAAATCAAAAATCGCATAGGTGAAACCTATGCGATTTTTGTTTTAACTGTCTTGCTTGCTTAATTAGCTTTGGCGATGATGGCGGTGTAGTTTTTGCCGTAGGCTTTGGCGCATTTGGGGCAAGTGGTGTACCACATATACATTTTCTCGATTTTCAATCCTTTTTCTTTGGCGAAATTTTCAAAATCTTGGCACCATTTGCCGGTGTCTTTGAAATCGCCTTCATAGACTTTGCTCAAAAATTTCCCCGACAAAACAATATTCTCCGCGTCCGGGACGGCTTTATCCACGGCAACATACAAATCCATATTCCATTTTGAGGTATGGTCCGAAAGCGCCAGCCAATCCGGAGCTTTCGCGCCGGCTTTGTCTATTTTTGCCATCAGTTTCATGATGACGCCGCCGAAATTTACCGGCATATAAAATAAAGTGAAAACCTTGCCTTTGATGAATTTTTTGTCTTGCCACTCAAAAACTTTGCCGTCCCATGGTTCGGGATTGAATTTGGGACAGCACCCGGTTTCTTGAATTTCGTTCTCCATATTTTTACCTTGCTTATATTCTTTGAATTACGAAACGCTTTGTATTTGGGGTCTATCCCTTGCGTAATCGCAAGGGTTAGACCCCTTCAAGGCATTTGAATTCAATGGTTTCGTAATTCAAGATTATATTGATTGTTTGAATTGCTCGACTTTTAATTGATTTTAACTCTTTTTTCGTTTATAGTATATCCGTATCGCGCCAAAAACTGATTTTTGGATGGGAGATATGCAAGCATGATTTAAATCGTATTTAAGTACGATTTAAATATAGTGAATATATTTTTTTGGAGGGGTCGCATAGCGGCCGAGTGCGCGCGCTTGGAAAGCGCGTATACCGCAAGGTATCGCGGGTTCAAATCCCGCCCCCTCCGCCAAGATTACCAAGTTTGAAGAAAAAACATTATGTCGGAATATGTAATTTCAAAAACTGAAATTAACCGAAGAAAAAAAGCTTATGCCACATTATCGATTAGCTTGATTGTTGGCCAAATTTTGGCATCGATGATATTAGATTTCCCAATCACTATCGTTAATTATTTTTACTTTATCATAGCGTTCTTTCTATTGGGTGTGTTATCTTTTAGATCGCTTAATTTTCTATTGCACGCTAAAATCGTTTTGTCTACTCAACTGCTTGAGAGAATAAACAACAAAACAATTGAAAGATTTATAATAGCAAATATTGTTAGAGTAAAAATTAAGAGAACAACTAAAAATACTATCAGGGAAATTTATATTTGGCTTCGAGATGGAAAGAGTGTATTTATTTCTGCCATTGAAAATTTTGAGCAATTTAAAGATGATCTAATAAGCAAGCTTGATAAAAATGTTGCCGTAAAGGAAATACACGAACCAATTTATTTCGATCATCCATTGTTTTATTCAATTCTTGGTTTGCCAATTAGCTTTATTGGCATATATCTTATTAAGTTAATCACAAATTTTGATTACGCGAAAATTGGGATAGTTTTACTTACTTTTTTGGTTTATTTATTTGCGGTTGGTATTTATTTTATTTATGCAAAGCCTATCTCAAAAAGATATGGCGAACAAACACGAATAATAGATTTTTTACTTGGGGCATTTATGGTTTGTTCAGGGATTATGTGTATTGTCCTTATCAAAATGGCATAGGATAGTGTATATAATCAACAAATTTTAATCGCAAAGTTTGGCACCTCAAAATATTCTGGTTTTTTTTGGTAAATTAGTCTTAGTTTTCGTATAATCAAGTCAAGAGTCCGAATATTGAATCGTTTTATCGGTTCAAACTTCCGGACATCGCCACCGCCAGTAGTTTTGAAAAGTAGCAGTGAAAAAGACCTTATTCTACCGCTACTTTTCTAAAACGAAATTTGATAAAATGAGTTAACCCTAAAGGGATTCGAACTATGGAAAAATTTGAACAACAAAACAATCCAGAGACAATTTCTAAATTCGAAGATTTTAGAGGTTTAGATTTGTCTGGAAAAGATTTAAGAGCGATACCAGTTGAGGTTTTAATAACTGCCGATTTTGATACACAAACGACATGGCCAGAACAAAATAAATTACCGGCTGGTTTTAATCCAGAAAAAATAATTGATGAAGCAAAAAATCCTGGGCTTGGAATAGGTGGGTTACATCAAAAAGGAATAGACGGTCGAGGGGTTAGAGTTGCTATCATTGATCAGACTTTGTCATCCGAAACAGGAGAGTTCGTAGCACATTCAGAGTATGCTACAAACATTATTGATTATAAAGAATATGGTGACGCAAAAGACGAAAGTGTAAGCATGCACGGCCCCGCTGTTGTTAGTTTGTTGGTAGGAAAAACATGCGGAGTCGCATCGAGAGCTGAACTTTTTTACAGAGCTACACCGTCAGGAAGAGATTTTGATCACAAAGCGGATGCATTGTTCGATATCATTGAATTCAATAGAACACTTCCTCCTAAAGATAGAATTAGAGTAGTAAGTTGCTCGGTAGGTTATATGGAAGAAAAACCGGAACCGGGTTTGAAAAGATGGATTGAAGCTATTAAGAAGGCCGAGACAGAAGGCATTATAGTTTCCGATGTTGGTGATAGAACTGGTGTTGACTACATAGGAGGTGGAACGAGTGATGATAAAAATGACCCAGAGAACTACAGTCGAGCATTGTTTTCGAAAGATCAAGGAAACGAGGAGTTGGATAAAGTTTTTGCGGAATCTGACGGAGGTGTTGACTTGATTTTGAGAAAAATAAGAGAAATAAAAAAGGATGAAGTTTCAAATATCCCTGATTCGGTTTTGAGAGAAAAAATACAGAAAGCCGTGGAGGACAGAGGAAAAGAAATAATAATTCCATGTGACTACAGAACAATGGCGTCTAATGAGGGGTCGGAAGAATATATGTATAATGGAAAAGGAGGAATGAGCTGGGCTGTCCCATTCTTATCGGGTCTATTTGCGTTAGCTTTTCAAGTTAATCCCAACCTTGCAAAAGAGGAAATTGCAGACGCAATAAATACAACTGCAAGTGTAAGCAAAAAAGGATTAAAGGTAGTTAACCCAAGGGCGTTTATTGAAGCTATTCAAATATAGCCGATTGTAGCGATTATAGACTTAAATTCACTTTGTGCACCGGAAGTTGGGAAAAATCACACTTCCATCGCATATTGTTGATATTAGTAGATTTTTTGAGCAAAAAGAGGAATTTCGTACCATTCTGGCTTTTCTCTGTAAATTTTCCTTAATTGCCATATACTCTTATCAAGATTACTGAAGTCTAACCGTCTTATCGGTTCAAAGTTGCGGACATCGCCCCCGCCAATAATTTTGCGGACAAAATTTGCGGTAGTTGGCAATCGGCGGTTTGCTTGTGGGCGCTTGCCGCCATTGGCGCGGTCGCGCGGGGCGCGGGAAAGGCGGTTGCCGAGATCTCAACGAGACAGCCGTTGCTTGAAAATCCGCGGACCGATATTGTTATTGGTTTTTTTGTTTGGAATGGGTTAAAATCAATCAAAAGCGATAAGCGATGTTCCGAGGTGTTCCGGCGGATAAATAAAAAATAATAATAAAAAATTATGGAAGAAGAAAAAGAGCCAAAAACAGAAAAAGAAGCGGCCGCGGCCATGGGCGGCCAATCCGCGGAAGCGAAAAAAATCGCGCCAAAGGAAAAGAATACGGGGATGGCAATGGTGGCTTATATCGTGTTTTTCATTCCTTTGCTCACCGAAAGCAAGGACGATCCGTTCGTGAAATTTCATGTCAAACAGGGATTAACGCTGTTTGTGGCGTGGATTGCCATGGGCTTTGCGAGTATGATACCGCTCATCGGCTGGACGCTGGCGCCGTTCTTGAGTTTGGCGATGCTGGCGCTGATGGTCATCGGGATAATGAACGCCAACAAAGGGGAGAAAAAGCCTTTGCCGCTGATCGGCAAATATGCCGACAATTTTAAAATCTGATTTATTAGACCTACTGCGTAAATATTTACGCAGTAGGTCTAATATTTTTTTGAAAAACCCGCGATTGTTATTTTTCGCGGATTTTTTGTATAATAATAATGCGTGCTGTGCCGCGAGTTTTTGCTTAAAGTAATTATAAAATGGTTTTCGCCCTCCCCAAAATTTTAATGTTCGGTTGGGAATTTCCGCCTCACAATTCCGGCGGATTGGGTGTGGCCTGCCAAGGTTTGACCGGCGGTTTGGCGTCGTTGGGAGCAAAAATAACTTTTGTTTTGCCCAAAAAAATCAATTGCCAGCCGGCGCCGTGCCGCTTTGTTTTCGGGGATGCATGGACCGGCAAAAAAAGATATTTGTCCGGAGTTGATATGATCGCGGTTAATTCGCCGCTGTCGCCCTACCTGACCGCGGAGAGTTATTCGCGGGAGATTGATCGCTGGGGAGAAAAAGATTTCACGCCGCGGCATTCAATCTGGCGCGAAGATTTGGTGGGGGAAGCGATGCGCTACGGCGAGATTGCCGAAAATATCGCGCGAGTCGAAGATTTTGATGTGATCCATTGCCATGATTGGCTTTCTTTGCCCGCGGGGATGGCCGCCAAAAGGGCTTCGGGCAAGCCGCTGGTGTTCCATATCCATGCCACCGAATACGACCGGGTGGGCGAAAACGGGTTGAATCGCGACATTTGCCTTATCGAAAAACGGGGGTTTGAAATTGCCGACGCGGTGGCCGCGGTGAGCGATTATACCAAGCGGCGTGTTGTCGACTGCTATGGCGCCGCGCCGGAAAAAATCACGGTGGTGCCCAACGCCGTCAATCACGCGGAATACGCGCCGGCGGTTTCCGACGAATTTTTAAAATTGAAAAAAAACGGCAAAAAAATCGTGTTGTTCGTGGGGCGGCTCACATTCCAAAAGGGGCCGGATTATTTTTTGAAAGCCGCGCGCGCCGTGGCGCGGATTGATAAAAGCGCGATGTTTGTTTTTTCCGGATCGGGAGATATGGAGCGGTGGCTGATCGAAGAAGCCGCGCGGCTGGGATTGGCCGACCGAGTGGTTTTTGCCGGATTCTTGCGCGGCGCGGATTTGGCGCGTCTTTACAAAGCCGCGGATTTATATGTGATGCCGTCGGTGTCCGAACCGTTCGGGCTCACTTCGCTTGAAGCGCTGGCCAGCGGCGCGCCGATATTGGTTTCGCGTCAGTCGGGAGTGGGAGAAATGGTTTCCAATTGCTTGAAGTGCGATTTTTGGGACACAAATCAAATGGCGGCAAAAATTCTGGCGGCATTGCGCTATTCGGCGCTGGGCGAAGAATTGCGCCAAAACGGATTGGTTGAAGTTAAAAAATTCGACTGGGTCGATTCGGCAAAAAAATGCTTGGGAATTTACCAAAGCGTTATGACCGCTTAAAATTAAAAGTTGAAAAATCAAAATGTAAAATGACAATGTAAAATAAAAAATTACAAAATCAGAATTCCGCCAGGAATTCTACCTTAATTTTTAATTTTGATTTTTACATTTTCAATTTGAAGCGTGCCCAATATTTGTCTTTATCTTCACACCCATCAGCCGCGGCGATTGAAAAAATTCTCGGTTTTCGACATTGGCAATCATGGCGACTATTTCGATCACGAGAACAACCGGCGGATTTTGGAAAAAGTCGCGCGCAAAAGTTATTTGCCGGCCAACCGGATGTTTTTGGATTTGATCCGCAAATCGCGCGGGCGCTTCAAATTGAGCTTGAGCGTCACCGGAATTTTACTGGAGCAATTGGAGGCCGAGTTTCCCGAAGTTTTGAAAAGTTTCAGGGATTTGGTGGAGACGGGTTGCTGCGAATTGGTTTCGGAAACCTATTACCACTCTTTGGCTTCGGTTTATTCCGCGGATGAATTCCGCCATCAAGTGGCGTTGCAGAACAATGCTTTGGAAAAACATTTTGATTTCGCGCCGAAATTTTTTCGAAATACGGAATTGGTGTATAATAATAATATCGCCGCCATGGTGGAGCAAATGGGGTTTTCCGGAATGTTGGCCGAAGGGTGGGATGAGATTTTGCAATGGCGTTCGCCCAATTTTTTATACAAGGCTAAAAACGGTTCTTTGCGCCTGCTGGCGCGGAATTACAAGCTTAGCGATGATATCGGGTTCCGTTTTTCCAATCGCGAATGGAAGGAATGGCCGCTCACGGCGGAAAAATACGCCGAGTGGGTGAATCTTTTAAACATTGATTCGGGCGCGCAAACATTGAATCTCTTTATGGATTATGAAACATTCGGCGAACACCAATGGGAAGAGACCGGGATTTTCAAATTTTTCAAAGCGCTTTTCTGGAAGATTTCGGAAAATCCGCGCAATCGATTCGTTTTGCCGTCGCGGCTGATCGAGGAAATCCAGCCGGTCGGAGAATTGGATTTTCACCGTTTGGTTTCCTGGGCGGATATGGAGCGCGATTTGAGCGCGTGGAACGGCAATAAAATGCAGCAGGCGGCGCTGGAAAACACATACGCGCTGGAAAACACCATTAAGGAAACAAAGGATGAGGCGCTGTTGGACGAGTGGCGCAAACTGCAAACCAGCGACCACTTCTACTATATGTGCACCAAATGGTTTTCCGACGGCGATGTGCACAAATATTTCAATCCGTACGAAAGTCCCTACGAATCGTTTATCGCGTTTATGAATATCCATAATGATTTAAAGATTAAGGCGGAAAAAATTTTGGAGTCAAAAAAGGTCGAACAAGCAAGCATGGTTAAAAATTGAGAAATCAAAATGTAAAATGACAATTTAAAATTGAAAATTACGCGCTCGGACATATTCGTCTCTGGCGATAAAAATCAAAATTCCGCAAGGAATTTTACCTCAATTTTTAATTTTGATTTTTGCATTTTAAATTTTATGATTAAAACAGCTCCCAAAAAAAAGTTGCCGTCGATGATCACCGATGTCGAACCGGAAAAAAGTTTTTGGCTAAGCGACGGCCGCACTTTGAAAAATCTGAAAGAATTGGCAATCGCTCTTGAAACAATGGACGAGTCGGTTTGGAATTATCATGTTACCGCCGAAAAGAACGATTTTGCCAATTGGATCGAAGAGATATTCGGGCAAAATTTGTTGGGTTCGTCCATTCGCAAGGTGAAGAGCCCGCGCACCGCCGCCAAAAGGATACAAAGCAAGCTCGAGATACCCAAGTTCTGGTCGTTTTTAATGTAAAAATTTGAGCTATCTTATGAGAGAAACAAAAAAGGCGAAACTTTTGCCGCAAGCTGATTTGTTGTTGGAAATTTCCTGGGAAGTTTGCAACAAAATCGGCGGCATCAACACGGTTTTGGCAACCAAGGCTGTGCAAATGGTCAGGCACTACGGCCAGGACTATATTATGATCGGTCCGTATTTCGCGCAAAATTCAAAATATCAATTTGAAGAGAAAACTCCCGAAGGCGATTTAAAAGAGATATTCGACAATCTTGAGGGACAGGGAATCCATTGCCGTTTCGGCCGCTGGCTGATTGACGGCGATCCGCAGGTGATTCTGGTCGATTTCCAAAGCCTTTGGCCCAACATCAACGGCTACAAGCGGGAACTTTGGGATCATTATAAAGTCGATTCGATGGAGTCCGGTTTTGAATTTGACGAACCGGTGGTCTGGGGTTACGCGGTGGCCAGGCTGGTTGAGCAGATGAAGTTCGCGCGCAATGGCAAGAAAACCGTTGTTCATTGCCATGAATGGCTGGCCGGCGCCGCGCTGCTTTTTGCCAAAAAGTTTTGTTCCGACTTGGCGTCGGTGTTTACCACGCACGCGACCACTCTCGGCCGGAGTATGGCTTTCAACGGCGTGGACATTTATTCCAATATCAATAAGATCGATTCTTTCAAAGAAGCCTATAATTATCATGTGCAGGCCAAACATCTCTTGGAAAAAGCGGCGGCCAACGCGTGCACGGTTTTTACCACGGTCAGCGAGATCACCGGCGTGGAATGCGAGTATTTTCTGGGCCGGATGCCGGATGTTTTTTTGCCCAACGGTTTGGATGTGAGCGGTTATTTGAGTTTTGAGGAAGCGGCGATAAAACACCGCATTCAGCGCGCCCGCATTCGGGAATTCCTTTTCTATAATTTTTTCCCGCATTATGTTTTCGATTTGAAAAATACGCTTTTCTATTTTATGATGGCGCGTTACGAATACCATGCCAAAGGCATAGATTCTTTTATCAAGGCATTGGGAGATTTGAACCAAAAATTAAAGGCGGAAAAAAGCCGCAGAAGCGTGGTGGCTTTTTTGTGGGTTCCGGCGAAGACCAACGGCGTGAACCCCGATCTGATCGAAAATCGGGGCAATTATTTCGATGTTAAAGAATTTGTCGAGGAGAATTCCGGCAATTTGGTTGAAAATTTTTTATATTCGCTGTTTGCCGGCCGGGATTTGAAGGATACCGATGTTTTTGACGACGATGAGCCGCACCGCGACCTTGAACGGCGTTTGAAAAAAACCCGGCGCACCGGCGATCCTTTGGTTTGCACCCATAATTTGGAGTATCGCGACGACGAGATATTAAAAGGTTTGATTGCCGCGGGCTTGGAAAACAAAAAAGACGACCGGGTGAAAGTTGTTTTTTATCCGGCTTATTTGACCGGAACCGACAAGCTGTTGAATCTTAATGTTCGCGAGGCCATTCAAGGATGCCATTTGGGGGTTTTCCCGTCATACTATGAGCCGTGGGGGTATACTCCGCTTGAAGCGGCCGCCGAAGGCGTGCCGGCGATCACCAGCGATTTGAGCGGCTTGGGCAGATTCATAAAGCGATTGCCGCGCGACAAGCAGAATCCGGGAATATTTATCGTCAACAACGACGGCAAGAGCGAAGCCGAGGTTGACGCTCAATTGGGCGATATTCTTTACGATTACGCGACTATGCCGCAGAAAGACCGCGTAGCCAACAAAATCAACGCCCGCGAAATGGTTAATAATTTTGATTGGGAGGATTTGGCGGAAAATTATGTGGCGGCGCACAATAAATCATTGGAGAATGTAAAATTGAAAGATCAAAATTAAAAATGGCAATTTAAAAATTTAAAGTTTTTGAATTCGAATATTTTAACATTTTTAACTGTCATTTTAATTCTTTTTATACCCCGTCGGCTCGCCGCGGGGGACAAAAAGAATGAGGATTCCAAAGGAAGCATCCTTTGGTTGATGGCGGGGTTAATGCCCCGACAGCAATGTATTTTTTTATTGAGTGCAATACCTCGGGGCTTTGCCCCGGGGTGCACCAAGAGGATTCCAAAGGGGTGCCCCCTTTGGTCGTCG
>LQYC01000648.1_pt1 | contig 11262 bp, 7 predicted proteins | sample 661771 | NCBI WGS metagenome assembly LQYC01 (sample SAMN03483023, study PRJNA281117) | bioreactor metagenome | isolation source: benzene-degrading methanogenic enrichment culture from a contaminated... | place: USA: oil refinery in Oklahoma | collected 2011-05
TTAGACCGGTTTACTCAAATCAGTCTTTTTTCAAAGATTAAAAAGAGAGTATGGGCGCAAGAAGAGGAACGGAAAGAAAATCCTTCCTAAGGCTTGGGTCTAGGAAGAGGTATTAAACTAAGTGTTTAAACTTTTTTATTTCCCCTCTAATTCTGTATAAATACTGCCGAATTGTTCTAACGCGGACTCAAGATTTTCCACAATATCCCGCGCCAGGAGCGCAGGATCAGGAAGGTTCTCTGAATCTTCAAGGCTTTCGTCTTTAAGCCAGAAAATATCCAGGCTGACTTTGTCCCGCTGCATAAGCTCAGCATAGGTGAAAGAGCGGAAGCGTTCAGTCTCTTTTCGAAGGAAACGGTTTTTCGCATGATAACTGGTGATAAAGTCCTGAAGATTTTCAAAGCGCAAGGTGTTGGTTTTGAGAGTGAAATGTACGTTGGTTCTTAAATCATAGATCCAGAGCTTCTCGGTCCAGGGTTTTTCGCTCGCTGGTTTCCGGTCAAAGAAAAGCACATTTGCCTTGACACCCTGCGCATAGAATATGCCGGTGGGAAGTCTTAACAGGGTATGGACATCGCACTCATGAAGCAATTTTTTTCTCACCGTTTCCCCGGCGCCCCCTTCGAAAAGCACATTGTCAGGAACAACAATCGCGGCTTTCCCGTTAATTTTCAAAATAGTCTTTACATGCTGAAGGAAGTTGAGCTGTTTGTTGGAGGTGGTAGCCCAGAAGTCCTGCCGTTCATAGATTAACGATTCCCGGTCAGCCTTGCCTTCTCCGTTAACAATGGTAATGCTGCTTTTTTTGCCAAAGGGAGGATTGGTAAGCACCAGGTCAAACCGGTCACCCGGATCAGAGATCAGAGCATCACCAACCTCGATAGGGCTTTCTTCCCCTCCGATACCGTGGAGATAGAGGTTCATCACACAAAGCCGCGCCACATTATCAACAATATCCTTGCCCCGGAAGGTATTAAACTTGAGAGACTTTTTTTGCCCTTTGTCCAGTTTATAATTTTTTACCAGATAGTCGTGGGCTGCCAGAAGAAAACCGCCGGTGCCGCAGGCCGGATCGCAAATGGTCATCCCCGGCTCAGGTCTTATAACCTCCACCATAGCCTTGATAAGTGGCCTCGGGGTGAAGTACTGGCCGGCGCCGCTCTTGATGTCTTCCGCGTTTTTTTGCAAAAGCCCTTCGTAGATTTCTCCTTTTACATCAATATCCATCCCCACCCAGGTTTCAGCATTGATGAGTTCCAGGAGGCGTCTCAGCTTGGCCGGGTCCTGAATCTTGTTTTGCGATTTTCTGAAGATAACTCCCAGCATCCCTTTTCCCTTACCGAGGGTTGCGAGAATATGGCGGTAATGGGCTTCGAGAGCATCGCCATCCTTTTGCAAGAGGCTGGGCCAGTCATAACCTTTGGGAATGGTCGACGGCTTGTTGAATGGCGGTTTGGTCTGTTCATCCGCCATCTTCAAAAACAGAAGATAGGTCAACTGCTCCACATAGTCGCCGTAACTCACCCCATCGTCGCGGAGCACATTACAGTAGTTCCAGAGACGCTGCACGATGGTTGCCGATTCATTTGACATACCTACTCCTTTTGCTTATCCGGCTTTTCCCTTTTTTATTAGTTTCCCTTTGTACTTTCTCAGCTTTGATTTGTTCGAGCAGTTTTTCCGCTGGTTCATCGCCTGGGTCTTGAGGTACTAAGTTTCCCTCAAATGCTTTCTTCAAAATGCTCTGGCGCATCCTTTCCGCCTGCCTGAGGCTTTGCTCTACCACTTTCCCTACCTCATCCGCCACCGAAAACCGCCGCTCAATTTCTTCTACAATCTGGTGTTGTTCAGGGAGAGGGGGGAAGGGGATGGGCATTTGCTTCATGTAATTAATCGGAACTCTTAATTGTCCTGCTGAACCCGTCATGTTTCTTTTAGCATCTCTTCTTAAATCTTCCCGTATCAGAAAGAAAAAGAAAAATTTTTTAAAAAAGGATTCATGCAATCTTATTACATGAAATTCGGTTGAACCAAATCCAATACCATTTTTCAAACTATGAGCAATAGCCACTTTTCCATTTTCCATGCAAGGAGTAATTTTTGCAAAGAGCAAATCGCCATTTACAAAAGGCGTATACCCCTTTTTTACTTCAGCTAATTTCTTTGTGAGAGATAAATCCAGATGTCCTGTTAATTCTTCGACACATTTCATTGGTAGAAAAGTAACTTTCATATCCTCTGAGATATTATCACCATTAAATTTTGGATTTATCTCAGCAAGCTCTTCCAGTCTCGTCCACACCCACCCCTCTGGCAATTGGGTTAAATCTTTTGTAGGGGCAAGGCTTGTCCCTGCCCTCTTGTTTTGGGCAACCACAAGGGTTGCCCCTACATTGTTTTTTATCTTTTCCAAAAGAACCGAGGCTGGTTCAATGGGCGCATTGCCACCCGCCCCTACATTCCCCCTCCATTCCTCGGTCAATTTTCCTTCAAAGGCGCATTTCAAAACCGCCTGGCGGTAACGCTTCAATTCCGCCTTGACCTTCTTCAACGCCTCCACACCCGCATCCAGCTTCGTAAACATCTCCTCAATCTTTGCAACAATGCGGCGTTGTTCAGGAAGGGGAGGGAGGGGGATTAATGATTTTTCTAAGAATTGAAAATGTCTGGCATAACCTTTATCTGGTAATTCCATGGCTTGCAGAACATAATAAAATAGCTTAGGATAAAAGACAGTTAAAGGTTTAAGAACCTTGACTCCATCTGCGCCTGCGACAAAGTCAAAATTCACATACTTGACAACTTTAGTATGATCACCAAAGATTATGAGGGGTAAGTCGCAAGAAATTTTTAGTTCTTCTCGCTCTGTATAACCACCGATAAAGGTCTGTCCTTGATCAATTACTGGGATTTTACCTTCTTGCTTATACTCGCTTTGCTTTAGTTTTTTCCCAGTAAGAGGAATTTTATCAATTACCCCATCCAACTTTGTCCACACCCAGCCTTTGGGGATAGAAAAATTGGTTTGTTTTTCGTTTTTAACCGTTTGATCGTCCTTCATGAATTTCCTGATAATAATGACAATGGTTATGTAAGACACATAGCTGGTGGGCTGGGAGACGGGACTTACAAATTAATGCTGTAAAATCAATGATTGCGAAGAGGAACTTTCCGGGATTCCCTGTATCAAATAATTGGGCGGCGATATTGATAACCTCTCTTTTTCTCCTGATTTCTCCTTCCAGCTTTAGTCCATAGAACATATTTATAAATCTGGCAATGTTGGCATCAATAACCGGATACTTTTTTAAAAAGTAGATAGATAGTATTGCTCCTGCAACGTATTTTCCCACTCCGGGAATTTTAAAAAGTTTATCCGCTGTGGCAGGGAAATCTCCTTTATAATTTTTTACTACGAATTTTGCTGCCTTAATAAAGTGCGACGTGCGCCAATGCAACCCAAGATGCATTGTGAATTCTTTTATTTCCCCTATTCTGGCGCAGGACAAAGAATAAACATTAGGATAGGTTTTAATAAATCTTTCATAAACAGGCCGAACCTGTTCTGCCTTCGTCCGGTGAAGCATAAACTCCGCAATCATAATTTTATAAGGATCTTTGGTAAGTCGCCATGGGAAATCCCTGTAATTGTCTTTATGCCACATAAACAATTTGCGGCGGATATATTTTTCAATCATTTATAAGTTTTTTAAATATAGTATCCATATCAAAATCTGGAGATCCCTGCCTAGCATAATACGATGTAAATCTTGCTATGATGTCTTTTAAAAATGGTTCATCAACTGAGGCAACACGTTCATAGTTGGTAATTTTTTCCGGTTTAATTCGATTTATGTCCTGAAAATCGACCAAGAATCCTGGTATTCGGAAACCAAATGAGGGTAAATAGTGGTATCTCTCCCTTTTCGTGTTCCTTATATACTTTTCCACCTCTCCCTTCTTTGTGTTACTACGATTTTCGATGTACTTACTAACTTCTTCGACTCTGGTAAACTCAACCAATTTCGCGAGTATTATTTTGTCAGCATTTCTACATGTCACCCAACCTTCACCATTTTTTTGCTTCCTCAATACCATGTCGCATGCAGGTGTAAGGATCAAAAAGTATTCTCCCGAAGTTATGTTTTTCAAAATGTCACCAGTAAAAAAATCTCTTTTTATTGGAGGCATAATGTAAACTTCAGCGGGGTGACATTTTTCAAATTCGCCCTCTTCGGTGAGCTTTAATCTTTCCGATAAGTGTGCGAGTATATGCCTCGAAAGAATCTTTTCAATTATCTTACTTTCATCTTCGATTTCGGTCTTCCAGTATTCCATGCTTACTGCGATATTTTCCCAGAATACCTCCTGTAACGTTTTTTCAACAATTCCTTTCCTGCCCATAATTTTAGTTATGCCTGTTTTATATATATCAATCATCTCTTTCAGGACTTCAACAGTATCTTTTTTTGCATGCTCATAAACTTTATAGAAGACATTCGATGTCTTTAGATCCTCATCAAGGTCTTCAGGATAGCCAGTCAATACAAAGACAGGAAAACGCAAATTGCCTTTTATTTCCTTGATTATTTCTTTGCCCTTACCTTCCATATCGCCGCTACCAAGTCTCAGGTCTATAATTGCAGCATCAAAATCATTATTTCTGATCTGCTTAAGTCCCTCTTCAAGATTGTTGCTGGCTTTACTCTCAATTCTTATGTCTGATCTTGAGTTAAATTCTTCTATTGCATCCCTATAGAGTTTTATCTGTCTTTCATCATCCTCAACAATAAGTAGATTTAACATTTTATTTTCATCCATTTTTTCATTCCCCTGATGGAAGCTCAATTCTAAAGTATGCCCCTTTTGAATCATAAAGTGCCCGAAGAACGCCCAGATTTCTTTGTATTGTTTCACCTGCAATGGCAAGGCCCAATCCAGTTCCTCCCTGTTTGGTTGAAAATCCGGGCTCAAAAATAATACCGCTCTCAATATAGTTCTTAGCAATACCCGGCCCATTATCTCTATAGTCTATTACTACTGTTTTATCTTCATATTGTGAAGAAATAATAATTTCCATTTCCTTTCTATCTTCTGATGCTGGCAACCAGTATAGACTGTTATCAATAAGATTAGTCAGAGCGATGGAAAAGTCCTGTTCCCATCCCCAGAAAGTCACTTTTGTATCTACCTCGTTTGTAAATCTTATCTTGTTTTTCAGAAGTTCACTTTTAAACAGTTCTTCTGCCCGTTTTATGACATTATAGATATTAATATTTTTCTTTTTCCCCCGCTTCCTGATGGCCAGAGGATCAAGGCGATTAAACAGATCTATTAAAAGGAGAGACTCTTTCTTTGTATCCTCAAGCCGATCAATTATTTTTTCAAGGAGAGAAGTATTATATTCCTCCTGTAGCTCCTTTATCCACCTTGCAATTCGAGGTGATTGTTCTTTTAAATATTTTAAAGGCTTACGCCCCTCATGCATAATGACCATGATAATTTTACCAAGTGTCACCTGACCCTGATACATGGCTACCGTGTCCTTTATCTGTTCAAGGATACCAGATTTCTGTTTTTCGGTTTTTTCGATGATATTTTCTATTGTTGTTATTGTTGGAGATGATACATTAGATTTTTTTAGCTCCCTTTTAATAGAATTCTTAAGAATATCAAAATCAAATAGAGCATTAAGTTCCTGCTCTATTTTGATAGTTTTTCTACCACGACCGGTTTTTTTTCTAAAATCAAATCTTTGCTCTTCGAGTTGTGCAAGGCATTTTTTAGCTATCTCTACCAATCCTGTATAATAACTATTTTCTTTTAATCCATCCCGGGCGCTTTTTTCTTCAAGATGCGATATCTCTTCATCAGCAATTGTTATGAAGCCAGCAATCTGGTCACTACCGATTCTAAGGGATGGATTCTGTACTCTTTCCTTATCGAGCAATAACCAGTCGTAGCCAGGTTCGCCATGTGGTCTGATACGAAAACCGTTTCGGTAAACGCTCACTCCACAGAGTTCATTTAGAAGCTGCCTGGTTTCGCTTTTACCGAGATATTTTCCTGTATCCGGATCTCTTAATCCTCTATTTATCAGATTTTCTATTGCATCAACTTCACGGTCAAAAACCCTGAAATCCAGTTTTAAGGGTCCACATAGTTTCCCATTCTCAGGAGTAATATGAATATTAATTTCTTTGACCGGAATGTTTTTTTCAACCTGATTTTCATAAACCATAGAGGCGTTCCCCTTCTCATCTATTTTACCGGATAATCTATAATCAAAAAGCTCCAATAAAGGGAAAGGCTCTATTTTCTTTTGGATATTATCGTAATTTTCAATACCTGTGTTGATTAACATTATTTCAATATGAAAATCCTCTTTTTCCATAATCGGTGATACAAGCTTTCTTAATTCTTTTGTCAGAAGTTCCATCGATTTCTCTGTCCACTCGGTTGCCCTTTCCCCGGGTTCTATTATTAACTTTGTTCCTGATTCTTCTCCTGAACTTCCTGACTCCACCAGAAATTCTATTTCATCAAGATATTTTTCAGCGCTAAAAATACTCCAGTCAATCAAAATCGTTGTAGTTATTCCTGATTCCTCCGTTGTTTCCATGAGCAAACTATTTCCGAGAATGGAAGATGCAAACCTTCCTATACCTTTTTTCCCCTGCATATATCGTCCAGCAGGACTTTTTCTTCTGGTTAATTTATCCCCTGTTGCAGGAACCATCCAATTGTTAACTACCGTATCATAATTCATTCCATGACCATCGTCTTTAATTATTATTTTTGCCTTTTCGGCATTTGCCAGATCAATAAATTTTAATTTCACATTATTTGCATCTGCGTCGTATGCATTTTTTATCAATTCAATTACTGCAGCATATACATCTTTGATAATATCGTCACCGATGGTTCGGATCAGTCTTGCTGATGGTCTGAATTTATAAACACCCTTCATCACAGCATCTCCTTTACTTTGCGCCCAATTATCTCCGCCATAAGTGGTGGTACAGCATTCCCTATTTGCCTTAACTGTGCTGTTCTTGAGCCTTCAAATTTATAATTATCCGGGAATGACTGTATCCTTGCCGCTTCCCTAACGGAGATAGACCTTAATTGTCTCTTGTCAGGATGAATATAATAGTGACCATCCTTTGCTATATGTGCTACAAGAGTATGCGCATAAGACAGATTGTCTGCAACAACTTTAAATCTGTCCTTAAATAATTGCTCTGTTTTATGCGTTTTAAGGTGAGCAGGTAACTCACCATACTTAAGTCTATGACGATTCGTTCGCCACAGATTTATAGCAATTTCATAAATTTTTCGGTCAGTTTCATTTAATGGTCTGGTCGTATGTTGAATAAGAATGTCGTTCTCTGTTCTTATCCCGGCTTTTATTAAATATTCACTGGGTTCAGATATATAATTTGTTGTTTCAACATTCTCTCCAGGTTTTAGTGGGGGAAGATCAGTTAAAATATCTCTTACCAGATAATTATGTTGAGTTATATTAAAATCTGGATAAGAAAGTTTTAAATTTTTTCTCCACCCTATAAGGATAACCCGCTTTCTTTTTTGAAGAACCATATAATCTGAAGCATCAAGAATATTATAAACAATTTTATATCCTGCCTGCATGAAGTATAACTGAATATCTTCCCAGAGTTTGCCTTTTCCTGCCGAAAGCACCCCGGGGACGTTTTCAAAAATAAACATCTGTGGTCTGAATTCTTTTAATAAGGCGACATAATATTTATAAAGGATATTTCTCGGATCATCTTTCATATTATAGGGATCCCTCGCCCGGCCTACCAGAGAATATGCTTGGCAGGGCGGACCTCCGATAAATACATCAATAAGTTTAAGGTGTAACAACTCCAGTTTTTCTCTGATAGATTTTATTATTTGCGAAAGCATTGTTTCAGAGATTTCTGCATTGATAACGGGATTAGCCATATTAAAGAAATTATATAGTTCTTTTTTACTGAACAGCCCTTTCAAATAATCATAGTAAACGTTTTCATGGCCTTTTTTTCTTAATTCCCAATAAATATGCCTTGTAAGGAGGGTTTCACAGGCGTATTTATCTTTTTCAACATAAGCCACCATATTAAATCCGTGCCGATGGAATCCCTCTGAGAGGCCTCCTGCCCCTGCAAATAAATCAACTACAGAAAGTCGCTTTTTCACGCTGCCAGCACCTCATTTAATTCTTTTAAAATACTATTCAACTCTGATCCGAATAGTTGATAGCCCTTTACCGGCCCGCCCTTTTCATAGAAAGGAGCAAATTCAAAATCTCCCATTCCGATGCTCAAGGAGGTGGCGATATGGTCTTTGATCATCGTGAGCCATTCTAACTGTTCCGGAGAAAAATTTCTCCCTAAAAGTTTTTGTTGCTTTAGCCAGGCATCAAAGCGGTTATTTACCATATCCGGGAAAGGCTCAAGCGTTTCGGTTTCCCCAACCGCAAAGCGGATAAGGGAGATGATGTTGGTAAGGAGTTTTTGCGGTCCGGCTCCTTTTACCTTTGCCTTTTCCAGTTTTTCATAAGCCTGCCAGAGAAGTTCCGGGGTAAGATGGTAAGGAGGCTTCCTAATCGCATCCGCAAGCCCCCGAATCTGCTCATAAGTGAGGTGGCGCTGGTGATAAGATTTGCTGTAAATGATTTGCAGGGCGGTCAGTTCATCCTTGTTTTCCTCGATAAACTTTTTAAAGGTATCAATAATGGTGCGAGCTTTTTCTTTTGCCTGGTCGTCAAAACCGGCAAACACGACATTGTCCTTGCTCACTGTATCAATAATCTGTTCATTTCTTTTCTTGATCTCAATCAGCATGTTTCGGAAGCGGGGGTTGTCAAAAGGCAAGCAGGCAAGCTTGGCAAGCTCAGCCGTGGCCTTCTTCACGTGCTCATCAGTAGGAGTTTTCGTCTGAAACATTATCTGGGCTTTTTCGATTTGTTTATCCAGGTCAACCGCATCAAGCAGATTATTGATGATCTGTTTGAGGGTCTTTCCATCACCAGCCTGTTCTATCTCCTTTTGGTCTTTTTCGTCTATTTCACGCTCCAGCCGGGCGAGCCTTCCCGCCAGCGAGGTGAGGGTGTCTTCATCTCGATTGCCGAGAGCCACGGACATAATCAGTTTATCGAAAGGCACCGTCCGTTTCCGCTCCAAAGGACGGGAATCGGTTTTATCGTTCTCACACACCCCTACGGCATCCACAATCACAAAATGAGTTTTATGGGAGGTATCCGGAGTGACTGCCTTTAAGTCAGTCGGAGAGATAACCCTGGTGCCCCGTCCCTTCATCTGCTCAAAGTAGACCCGTGACTTTACGTCCCTCATAAAAATAAGGCACTCGAGCGGCTTAATGTCAGTACCCGTTGAAATCATATCCACGGTCACTGCGATGCGGGGATTATAGGAATTGCGGAAACTGGCGATCAGGTCTTCAGGCTTTTCGCTGGTAGTTTTGTAAGTTATTTTTTTGCAGAAGTCATTTCCCCTGCCGAATTCCTCCCTGACTATATGAACAATATCCTCAGCATGAGAATCGTCTTTGGCGAAGATAAGTGTTTTGGGGACTTCGGTTCTATCGGGGAATATCTCGGTGACGAGCTTGTCTTTAAAGGCTTTAATAATGGTTCTGATCTGGTCAGGGGCTACAATGTCTCGATCAAGTTGGACCGGGGTATATTCCAGTTCTTCATCGAGTTGCTCCCAGCGGGTTTTTCGGGTGAGCTTGTCCCGCCAGTCTATGTAATAGCCAGCATCTACTCTGCTCCCCTTTTGGGTAATTTCCGTCTGAATGCGATAGACATCATAGCCCACATTCACCCCATCGGCCACTGCCCGGTCATGGCTGTATTCCATGACTATATTCTGATTAAAAAAGCCGAGTGTTTGTTTGGAAGGGGTTGCGGTGAGTCCGATAATAAAGGCGTCAAAGTATTCCAGCACCTGCCGCCAGAGATGATAAATGGAGCGGTGGCATTCATCGGTAACAATGAAGTCAAAGCTCTCGATGGGGATTTGCGGGTTGTAAAAAACCTCCCGGGGCTTTGCTTCCTCAGGCAAGAGATCGAAGACCGAGCGTTCCTCAAGCTCAGCATCAAATTCAGGCTCCCCTTTGAGCATGGAATAAAGCCTTTGAATGGTGGTAATACATACCCTCGGTATAGAATCAAGGGTATTGGAACTAAGGTGCTGAATGTTATAAAGCTCGGTAAATTTTCTGCCGTCATCCGGGGTTATATACTGCTGAAATTCCTTTTTGGTCTGGCGGCCCAAATTACTCCGGTCAACCAGAAAAAGAACTCTCCGGGCGTTGACGAATTTTATTAACCGATAAATGAAACTTACAGCGGTAAAAGTTTTTCCACCCCCGGACGACATCTGGATGAGCGCTCTCGGCCGACCATTTTGAAATGATTCTTCCAGGTTCTGGATGGCCTCAATCTGACAACCCCTTAATCCTTCGGTCAATAAAGGGGGCATGTTTTGGAGACGTGTTCTCAGGGTATCTGCCTGGAAAAGCCAATCGTTTAGAGTTTCTGGTTTATGAAAGGCGAATACTTTGCGCGAACGGGGATCAGGGTCTCGCAAATCCCGAAAAAAGGTTTCTATGCCCGTGCTTTCGTAGGCAAAAGGGAGTGGCTCCTGGACATGGGGAAGGTTTTTAGGAATCCCGGCAATGTATTTTGCGGACTGTTCGGCAACACCACTCAAGGTGGTGCCTTCGGGTTTTGCTTCAATAACTCCAACCGCTTTTCTATCCACAAAAAGCAGATAATCGGCAGTGCCAGAGGGGAGGGGAAATTCACGAATTGCAACGCCCGAAGATGTTCCGAGATCTAACGCTCGAAGATCCTGAACCCTCCAACCCGCTGCTTCCAGCAGTTGATCAATTTGTTTTCTTGCTTTCTCCTCCGGCTTCATAATGGCCAACCTTGTCCTCCATTGTCAGGCAGATGCCGTCACGGTGCCACTATTTAATTTTGCACCATGGGAAAAATATATTAAATTATTTTAAAGAGTTATTCAAGAAAAAAGAATCGAACAAATTGATGAAGCACTATATCATTTGATTCCAATTGGAGTCAATTTAGTTCAGGGAGTGTTCTTGGTTTGCATTATTCATTCCCGAGGCGGGGTAATTGAGATCTGAATTGACCGGGCCCCTTTCCCCCCTTTCAAAGCGGCAACCATACCGGTAAGGGTATTGATAAACATCTCCTGAATAAAT
>LQYC01004406.1_pt1 | contig 11205 bp, 12 predicted proteins | sample 661771 | NCBI WGS metagenome assembly LQYC01 (sample SAMN03483023, study PRJNA281117) | bioreactor metagenome | isolation source: benzene-degrading methanogenic enrichment culture from a contaminated... | place: USA: oil refinery in Oklahoma | collected 2011-05
TTAAATGTTTTCGGTTAAATTCATTTTAACCAATATTTGCGGGCATTTCGAGTGTTTTTTTGGTAAAAACTATCTTTATTGCACTTGGTTAGGGACTAGGACGGCATTGTCATGTATTGCAAATCCGAACCCAAAGTGGCATTGGGGTTTATTGAAGGGATCAACAACAAGATCAGAGTGATTCAACGGAGAGCTTACGGGTTGAAAGATCCCGAATACTTTCAGCTGAAAGTTCTGACTTGCATGTTGCCGTCACTCAACTACAGAAACCCCTAAATTTTACCCGCTCGGAAAGGAGAAGAACTAAATTTTTTTTTGGCTCTATTTCGGTGATTATCATCTTTTTGTTTTTGTGGTATAATAATTTTTAACATATTGATTTATTTGGAGAACCTATGGAACATTTAAAGAGAATTACTTTTAATCCGGCAGTAATGGGAGGGAAACCTTGTATTCGGGGTATGAGGGTCACCGTAGGAATGATCGTCGGACTCGTAGCCTCAGGACACAATAAGCAAGAGATATTGGAAATGTATCCTTACCTTGAATCTGAGGATATAGATGAAGCCTTGCATTATGCAGCTTGGCGGGTTGAAGAAATCGAAGTTCCTCTTGCGACGAGAACCGCATGAAAATTGTTATCGATATGAATCTTTCTCCGCAGTGGGTTTCGGTGTTGAAATCAGCGGGGCACGAATCAACCCACTGGTCTCAAATAGGTCTCGTCAATGCCCCTGATCGGGAAATAATGGAATGGGCTCGCACCAATAAGCATGTCTTGTTTACCCACGATCTTGACTTTGGCGCCATCCTTGCGGCTACCGATGCTAATTCTCCCAGCGTATTTCAAATTCGTACTCAAGATGTCTCACCTAAGACATTGGCCGGTGTCGTTTTATCAGCTTTGAAGCAGTTTGAAGAGCGATTACTCGAAGGGGCACTGGTAACTGTTGATAAGAAACAATCGAGAGTTCATCTTCTTCCTCTTACAAGACAAGAACAATAACGACGACGCACCAGAACCATCCCTTAACCTTGGACGAAAAATTAGAGCGGTGTTGGAAAAAAATGAATTCGTAAAGTTATAGGGTTCCTAACAACGGAGCTTTATACCGTTTTTTTATAGATTGGGTAACGCGTTTGGGTTTTTGTAAGGATTACTATAAAATTGTGAGGCAACGATTTGGTATTTCAAGTGCAAAGGAGACAGGCATGAAATCACAAATCGCAGGTTTGCGGGTTGCGAGCGTTATTTTCGGGCTGATAACTGTGGCGCAGGTGGCGCGCCTGGTGATAAGGCCCGAGGTGCTTGTTAACGGATACCTGATGCCGCTCTGGCCAAGTGCGCTTGCGGTGGTGATATTAGGCAGCATGTGTATATGTCTTTGGAAACTCTCAGGGCTGCCGCCAAAAGACTGATACCAAGTCGCCTTCATTTGCATATCTTTGTTGTCTTCTCGTCATACTCGTCGCCGCCTCGATCTGCTTTTGAATGCAACTTGGTATGAGACCAGGTTTTAAAAGTATATCCCGCTATCCTATCTTTGTCATCCCGCCCATATAGGATCTTAGAACTTTAGGAACGAGTACGTTTCCGTCTTTTTGCTGATAGTTTTCCATGATAGCGACCGCGGTTCGGCCGATAGCCAGACCCGAGCCGTTCAAGGTGTGGACAAACTGAGGCTTGGCTTTTGGTTCGGGCCGATAGCGGATATTTGCCCGCCGGGCTTGAAAATCGGTAAAGTTGCTGCAGGAAGAGATCTCTCTATAATCCTTCTGGTTGGGAAGCCAAACTTCGATATCATAGGTTTTTGCGGCGGAAAACCCTAAATCACCTGTGCATAGGCTTACCACCCGGTAATGCAGATTTAATCTTTTGAGCACCTCTTCGGCATTGTTAAGAAGCGCTTCAAGCTCCTGAAAGGAGGTCTCGGGAGTGGTGAATTTTACCAACTCCACCTTATTAAATTGATGCTGGCGGATAATTCCGCGGGTATCTTTGCCGTAGGCTCCGGCTTCTTTCCGAAAACAGGGAGTATAGGCGGCGTAGTAGAGGGGAAGGTTTTTACCCTCAATAATTTCTTCCTGATGGATATTGGTGACCGGGACTTCGGCGGTGGGAATCAGGAAATAGTCCGGATCAACCAGGTGGAAAAGGTCTTCTTCAAACTTGGGGAGCTGTCCGGTGCCGGTCATGGAAGTGCGGTTAACCAGAATGGGGGGGAACACTTCCTGATACGTATGCTCGCGGGTGTGAAGGTCGAGCATAAAGTTGATAAGCGCACGTTCCATTAACGCTCCCGCCCCTTTGAGTAAGGTGAAGCGGGCTCCGGTAATTTTTGCTCCCCGCTCAAAATCGAGAATTCCGAGCTTTTCTCCGATTTCCCAATGGGGCTTGAGCTCAAAGTCAAACTGGGGAGGCTCACCCCACCGTTTGACTTCAACATTATCAGATGGGCCTTTTCCTTCCTTTACTGTTTCATCAGGAATATTGGGGATCCGAAGGAGTAAATCCCGGAGGGTTGCTTCAATCTCCTCGCGCGTGGTATCAACTTCTTTAATTTTCTGCGAAACCTCCTTCATCCGGGATATCTCGGTGGAAGCATCTTTTTTTTCTTTTTTTGCTGCGGCAATTATTTCCGAGACCGTGTTGCGTTCATTGCGTAGAGTTTCAACCTCCTGAATAATCTCCCGCCGTTTTTGATCGATTTCAATAACGTGATCAAGGTCGATTTCGAGATTTCGCTGAGAAAGTTTGTTTTTTACAACCTCAAGGTTTTCCCGGATAAATTTTAGATCTAACATGTAACCTCCAGAATTCAGAAGTCAGGAGTCAGAAAAGGAAGGTCAGTTCTCAGTGGTCCGTAGTCCGTTGTTTTATTCCATACAACTGACAACTACTTGCGGACTATAGACATCTTAATACCAAGTCGCCTTCATTTGTATATCTTTGTTGGCTCCTCGTCATACTCCTCGACGTACTAAAATGTACGCCTGCGTTGATTCCTCGTCGCCGCCTCGATCTACTTTTGAACGCAACTTGGTTTAAATTGTCGATTGTCAATTACCTACTGAATACTGTTTTCTGGCTACTGACTTCAATTTAAAAATGCTAAAGCAGACAATAAGCCGAGTTCTGTTCCCTGAAGTTTCCTTCAGGGCAATGGTCATTCCTCTAGAGAAGCGGTTACCCGTTCCTTCAAGCGACCTACCCGGGAGCTACGGGCGGACCACCCTACTCATGCTCCCTTATTTGGTCTTGCTCCGGGCGGGGTTTACCAAGCACCTGATGTCACCATCAGGCCTGGTGAGCTCTTACCTCACCGTTTCACCCTTGCCTCGCGTGTTGACCGGGAAAAACCCGGTCAGGAGGCGGTCTATTTTCTGTGGCACTTTCCTTCCCGTCACCGGGACTCCGTGTTACGGAGCGCCCTGTCCTGTGGAGCTCGGACTTTCCTCCCGTCCCGATAAATCGGGACCAGCGACCATTTTGTCTGCTTTAGCAGATCTGTTTACCCGGTTAGAAATGCCCCGCTTGTCCCGTTAACTACTGAATATCTAACGGGGTGAAGAACCACGGGGCAAACTTAAAAATTCTTACCCTGTTTCATACGAGGTAAATCCCATTAGAAAATTTTTTAACCGGATGAATGTCCCGTGTGAAATCCTTCTAACAGGATTTACTCCGTATCCTCATCGTTATGCTCCCCAAAATAAACGATCCGGTTGCAGAATGGGCATTGCATAATAGCATGATTGCTTTTGCGGATCTCTAAAATTTTTTGAGGAGGAATATTGATATTGCAGCCGGTACAAAGCCCGTCTTGAATCGACACAACGGCGAGACCCTGCCTTCGCTCTTTGATCATCTCAAACTTTTTGATCAGATCAGGCTCAATGTTTTCAAGGATTGTATCGCGGAGCGCTTGTTGGTTTTGGAGATCTTGGTTTGATTTTTCCAACTCCGCGTTTAGTGTCTCTTTTTTCTTTTCGAATTCCAGAAACCATTTCTGGTATTCGCCCTCTTCCTGGTTCATCTTTTTTGCCAGGGTATCGGTTTTTTCCAGGTAAAGGAGAATCTCGGTCTCAATATCACTATTGTGCTGTTTAAGGTCATCGATTTCTTTTAGGACCGCCTGATATTCCTTGTTGGTTTTTACCAACGCAAGTTTATCCTGGGATTTCTGTAGTCGTTCGAGTTCCCGGCTCAGGTCCTGTTCTTTTTTACGTCTTTCTTTTTGAGCCTCCTCGAAAGAAGTTTTTCCATTTTCGAGTGATTGCTTCTTTTTTTCAAACTCTTTTCCCAACTGATTTATTTTTTTAGGAAAGTCCAGCTTGGTTTTCTCGAGATTCTTGAGAGCGCTATCAATCGCTTGAAGTTGTTTTATAAGTTCCAGTTGATCTTCCAAGGTCTGTGTCCTTCAAAAGGGGTTGATGGTGACGGCTTCGTTAAAAGTCCATCTGTCCCGCTCGGAGCGGGAAAGCTTTTTACTGTGCCGTCTGATTTTCGACTTTTACAGCTTCATCAATCTTATCATGGAGCGCAAATAAAAAATGCACCCCTCAGGAGTGCATTTTTCGCCCGGTCTTTTACCAATAATGTGGTAATAAGCTAATGGTTCACTCTTTAGCAGTCTCATACACATGTGCATCACTCACCTGCTTTTTGTTACCGATGAACTTTGTTTAATAATCAGCAAACTGCCGCTGGTTATGGGCCCACCTGGGTTCGAACCAGGGACCGACCGGTTATGAGCCGGTAGCTCTTCCAGCTGAGCTATGGGCCCTCATCTGCCTTATTTCTCAATGAAACTTTTTAAATTTTTACTGCGAGTAGGATGCCGCAGCTTCCTTAAGGCCTTTACTTCTATTTGCCTGATTCTTTCTCGGGTCACATCAAAATCCTGCCCAACTTCTTCTAAGGTATGGTCCGCTCTTTCTCCGATTCCGAAACGCATTCTTAAAACCTTTTCCTCTCGGGGGGTTAATGTCGCTAAAACCCTTCGAATGATATCAGAAAGATTGGTATTTACCACCGACTCCCCCGGAGAAAGGAAACTTTTATCTTCAATAAAATCTCCTAAGTGGCTATCTTCTTCTTCTCCAATAGGGGTCTCCAAAGAAATTGGTTCTTTGGCGATTTTAAGAACCTTTCTCACTTTGTCAAGGGGAAGTTCCATCTTTTCCGCAATTTCTTCAGGGGTGGGTTCACGTCCGATTTCCTGAACCAAGAGCCGGGAGGTTCGGATCAGTTTATTGATTGTTTCAATCATATGGACGGGGATTCTAATGGTTCGCGCTTGGTCGGCGATTGCGCGGGTGATGGCCTGTCGGATCCACCAGGTCGCATAGGTGCTGAACTTATAACCCCGTTGATATTCAAATTTATCAACCGCCTTAATCAATCCGATATTCCCTTCTTGGATAAGATCTAAAAACTGGAGGCCACGGTTGGTATATTTTTTAGCGAGGCTTACCACTAACCGTAAATTGGCCCTTACCAGTTCTTCCTTGGCTGATTTGGTCTTGGTTTCCGCGCGCACTAAGGTTCTATGGGTTTTTCGAAGCTCACTGGCGCAAAGTTCAGATTCTTGTTCAATGCGCTTATATTTCTTGGTAAAATTATTATACATCCTCTCCAATTCTTCGGCCTGTTCTAAATTGAAACCTGCTTTAGCAAGGATACGGGTTTTCCTCTTAGGATATTTTTTTATTTCCGCCAATATTTTCTCGAGCTCTTTTTTCGCTATTTTTGTTGACTCAATATATTTTTTCCATTCCTTTTCAGTAGCCTCGAGCTGGCAAAAGAATGATTTTAACTTATCACCAATCCTCTCAACCTGGCGAGGATTAGGGAGGGCCTCTCGATAATAATTTAGGGCTAAAAGTTTTCTTCGAATAAATTTGTCTTTGATTGCTTTTGTTTTATCTTCATCTTTTCCCGCTTTAGCTAACTGAGATTGTAACTGTCGTATCTGTTTTTCGATTACCCGGATTTTCCCAACTAAATCTAAAAATCTTTGGGTTTGAAATTCCTTATCCTGAACCGGAACTTCTTCATCGTCACTAATAATTTCCTGAATCGTGATTTTCTTGTTGATAAGTTTTTCTTCGAGGCTGTAGAGCTTTTTTAAGGCGAGCGGAGTATTAAGAATTACATCAAAAGTTTCTTGTTTTGCCTTTTCGATCCGTTTGGAAATTTTTACCTCTTCTTCGCGGGTCAAGAGGGAATGGGCCCCCATCTCTTTAAGATACAATCTCACGGGATCAGCTGCTACTCCGGCAACACTTGCGGTTAAAACCTTTTCATCGGCTTCGCTTTCTTCAATCGGTTCTTCTTCGGGAGATTTGATGACATCTTTGTCAGAAATCATTACTTTATGTAGGTCATCAACGATTTCAACAGCCACCTCACCAAACATGCCCATTAAATCATCAATCTGATCGAGTGAAAGGATATCTGCAGGTAAAACAGTGTTTACTTCATCATAGGTGACGAAGCCTTTTTCTTTAGTCAGATTAATTAACTGTTTTATGCGATCAACTTTTGGTTTTTTTGCCATCAAACTCTCCCGTACTTTGACATTACAAGTTCAAAAGAGCGACTATGGTAGTAGGTAAGGTTTTTTCCTGAAGGATGAGTTTAACTTTTTGCTCATTAAGGTCTCGGATTTTAGACTCATCTCGACTGTCTTGGGCTTTCTTAATCTTTATGGTTAACTGAGTCTTCATTTTTTTAAATTTGTTTCTTTTGATTTGTAAAACGCAGTCTTTTAAACTGTCGGTAATATCGGCAAAGTTTTCTTCTTTAAGACTTAAGCGCATGGTGAGCTTTCCTTTTTCTTCTCCTAATTGGTCAATTAATGTGGTGATTTCCACTTCCCCCTCTTTGTGATACAGAAAGATAACCGTTTTAGCTATTTCCTGTAAAAGATGACTATCAAAATCTTCCACGACTTTGACCGTATCCACAGCGGGGATTAGTTCCGGTTTTTGAAGCATGAGGGTAAGGAGAAACTCTTCCCGCCGTGTCTCCTCTATGGGTGGTGAAGAGAGTTCTTTGGCGTGATGAGACACAGGCGATACTCCTAAACTACGGATCCGATCTTCTCTCACCCCTAATCTTTCGGAAAGTTTTCGAATATACTCATCTTGAATAATTGGTTCTCGTACGTAACCGATAATGGGTATGACCTCTTTAATGACCTCAACTTTTCCCTCAGGGAGGGAAAAGTTTTTTTTCTCAATGGTTCTCTCAATGAAATGTTCGATCAGCAAAGGAGCAGTTTCCATTTTTTTTCGAAAATTTTCCGCGCCCTTTTGTCGAATAAATTCATCGGGGTCAGAGCCAGCGGGGAGAATTACCACCCGGGGAGAAAGCCCTTCGCTTAAAAACATCTCTAAACTTCTCAGCGCTGCTTTATCTCCTGCTTCATCCGCATCAAAAACAACATAAAAACGAGAGGTGAAACGTTTTAAGGTTTGAATATGTCCCCCGGTAAGGGCAGTGCCCAAAGGAGAAACGACCGAACAAATTCCTGCCTGAAAGAGACTTAAGAGATCAAAATATCCTTCTACAATTAAAACCTGGTCTTCCTTAGCAATAGGATTTCTGGTTATGGGGAGCCCGAACAGGCTTGAGCTTTTTTTATAGACCATTGAATCAGAAGAGTTGAGATATTTAGGGGTCCCACCCTCTATTGCTCGACCTCCAAATCCAATAATCATTCCGTTCAAATTAAAAATGGGGAAAATAATTCTCCCGCGGAAACAGTCAAAGAATCCGCCTTTTTCCCTGGGGGCGATCAATCCCAATTGTTTTGCCAAGGGTAAAGGGATTTTGCTCTTATTAAGAAAGGTTGCCAAACCATCCCACGTCTCGATGGCATAACCAAGCTTAAAAGTTTCCCATATTTTTTGATCAATGCCTCGTTTCTTAAGATATTTTCTCCCCACTTCTCCTTCAGGTCTTTGCATTAAGACATGATGGAAAAAGTGCATAGCTTTTTCGTTTATTTCCAGGAACGCTTCTTGGTCGGTTGCTTTTTCTTTCCTATACGAAGAAGGGGGAGGGAGTGAGAGCCCATATCTATGCGCTAATTGACTAACCGCTTCAACAAAGGAGAGGTTATTGATTTCTCTCAAAAACGTAATGACATCACCTCCCTTTTGGCATCCGAAACAATAAAAAATCTGTTTTTCCTCATTTACATGAAAGGAGGGGGTTTTTTCGGAATGGAAGGGGCAAAGAGCCAGGTAGTTTTTACCTGCTTTTTTAAAGGTTACGTATTCGGAGATGATATCAACAATATTAGCTCGACTTCTAATTTCTGCCAATTTTTCTCTTGGGAAAAAAGAGGCCAAAGTCCTTATCCCCCCACTGGAAAAGAGGGTTAGGGTAAAAAAATAACTCTGTTAGTCAAGAGGAAATCATGGAACAATCGGAAAAGAAATATTTTTTAATAAGTATTAAATAATTTTCGACCAAACCTATGCGCCCGTTTTTTGGCTGCCAAAGATTTTTTCTTTTTTCTTATGCTCGGTTTTTCATAATATTGACGTTTTCTAACTTCCGAAATAATTCCCGCTTTTTCACACTGTTTTTTGAAACGCCTTAAGGCAATTTCAAATGGTTCATTTTCATTTACTGTAATTCCGGGCATTCATTTTCACCTTCCTCATCATTATTTAGGAGATTGTTAAAATCAAAAAACTTATTTTAATTAAAGTGAAAAGTCAAGAATATTTTTTAGACCCAATAAAAAAGATAATTTTTCTTATTTTATTAATAGTTACAAATAACCACTGTGTTTTTGGCTGAATCTTTGCCGGGAAGCGAAGCTGAGTTTTTAGCCCAATGGTTTTCATCTCTAAAAATAGTTTTTCCTCTATATATTAAACATGAAATTTATCGCATTTACAAGCAGGCTTAATAGTTTTAGGATGTGCTTAGCCAAGATTTATTTTTGTAAAGAGAAGGGAAATATTAAAAATTAAGATGGGGATCAAGATAATCTCTTAAAGAATCACCGAGGATATTAAAAGCAAAGGTAGTAATTGCAATAGCGAGCCCAGGGAAAATGATCATCCAGGGCGCAGAATTAATATAAATCCGGTTGAGGCTAATCATAGAACCCCAGGTGGGGGTTGGGGGTTGAACTCCTAAGCCTAAAAAACTCAAAGCAGATTCAGCCAGGATAAAGCTCCCTATTTTCAAGGAGAAAGCTACTAAGAGAGGGGAAAGGGTGTTGGGAAGGATGTGCCGCACGATTATCCGTTGAGTTGAACACCCGATTGAACGAGAAGCTTCCACGAACAAAGATTCTTTTTGTGCTATGGTTAATCCTCGAATCAACCGGGCAAAGGAGGCCCAGCCCACCAGGGCTAACGCAATGATTACCGTATGGATGCCCGGGGGAAGGACCACGGTTATGCCAATCGCCAGAAGAAGACTGGGAAACGCAAGGGTGAGATCAATGATCATGGTTATGAAGGTATCGAGCCTCCCTCCATAATAGCCGGAAATGAGTCCGAAAAAAAGGCCTATTAAGATTGATCCGAGAGCCGCGCTTAAACTGATAGCAAGGGAGATGCGCGCACCCCATAAAATTCGACTGAAGATATCTCTCCCCTTGCTGTCAGTGCCGCAGGGGTGTTTTAAGCTCGGCGGAAGCTTGATGCTTTCAAGGTTAATGGAGGTGGAACTTACCCGATACACCATCGGTCCAACGACAGCCCCGAGGCTCATGAATAAGACAACCGCAAGCGCGGTAAAGGCAAGTTTATTTTTTTTTAGATAAGGCAATACTGGTTTTCGCACTTTATTTTTCCTTTGATCCCGAGCCGTTCACCCTGATTTGAGGGTTAAAGAAAGCGTAAGAAAAATCGACCACCATATTTACCACAATAAAAACCACTGAGCCTGCGAGAACCGAACCCATCACCACCGGATAATCTCTTTTGATAATCCCCTCCAAAGCGTAAAGGCCAATGCCGTCCCAGCCAAAAATAGTCTCCGTAAGAACCGCGCCATTGAGATAGCTTCCAAAATCAATCCCAATCAGAGTGATAATGGGGATCATCGCGTTTTTGAGGGAATGCTTAAAAATCACTACCCATTCTGATAATCCTTTTGACCGTGCAGTTGCAACAAAGGGTTGAGCGAGCACTTCCAGAAGACTTGATCGGGTGATTCGGGAAATGTAGGCTGCTGAGTTAAGACCCAGAGTGCTGGCAGGTAAGATCAGAAAAATAAGATTGCCTTCCCCCATCCCCGAAGGCGGGAGAAGCCGAAAAGTCAATGAAAAGATGAGCATCAAAATTAACCCGATCCAAAAAACCGGTAAGGAAACCCCCGCAATAGCAAAAAAAGAAAAGAAACGGTCCCAAAAACTCCCTCGCGTAACCGCCATAACCACACCGAACACAATACCCATAAGAGACGCAAAAATTATGGCGGCAACAGCTAAGTAAAGGGTATGGGGTAATTTTTCTTTAATATCCTTGACCACCTCCCGGTTGGTGAAAAAGGAACGCCCCATTTCTCCCTTGCAAAGAAGTCGGATATAACCGAAATATTGATAGATAAAAGGTTTTTCAACTCCCAGCTCTTTTCGGATAACCTCGACCGCCTCAGGGCTGGCTCGTTCTCCCACCAAACTCATTGTCGGATCTCCGGGGATGGATTTAATGAGGAGAAAAGTAATAAAGGTTACTCCGAGGAGGGTTGGGATAAGAAAAATTAATCTGCGGAGTAAATAACGTAACATCGTAATGGGTCTTTTAAAGAACCTGAAAAAAATTATTGCATAAATTTTTAAAATAAAGTAAATGATTAAATTCAGCAAATGATAAGCTAATTTTTATACAATTTCACAACAAATAACAATTTTTTTATGCCGAGGTAGCTCAGTCGGTAGAGCAACGGACTGAAAATCCGTGTGTCGACAGTTCGATTCTGTCCCTCGGCATCAGTATTTTAAAGGGGTTAGCCGATTTGGCTAACTCTTTATTTTTTAGTTAGCTACCCTATAGCTACTCTTTTATAAAATTTCAGACCATAACTTGAGTAGATACCCACGGGATCACGCCCGTGGCACTAAAGATCCAAAGGCAGCTGCAGTTTCCCTTTATCTATCTTTTCCTGAAACTCAATGTATCTTTTTATGACTTCTTCGTTTATGCCAACGGTCGATGAGAAGAATC
>LQYC01004294.1_pt1 | contig 11165 bp, 11 predicted proteins | sample 661771 | NCBI WGS metagenome assembly LQYC01 (sample SAMN03483023, study PRJNA281117) | bioreactor metagenome | isolation source: benzene-degrading methanogenic enrichment culture from a contaminated... | place: USA: oil refinery in Oklahoma | collected 2011-05
AGATAAAAACATTCCTGTTCTTATCAAGGCGGATCGGGAAATTTCGCTCCAGGTGTTTGTGGATGTGCTTGATTTAGTGAAAAATTTAGGGTTTTCCAAGGTGAGTCTTCAAACCGAGATTAAGCGATGAACCGCCAGGCACACGGTTTTTTTATTTCTTTAATTATCCATACCGTGGTTATTGTTTTGGCCGTGGTTATCGGAACGACCAGCGCCTCGATGAATACTAAACCGGTGGTCATTGATTTAAGCATCCTGGAATCAATCATTAATTCGACCGGGACTCCGAAAGATGATCCCGATCCTAAACTCGCCCCCAAAGCGGCGGAACCGGAAACACCAAAAACGATAGAGAAACCCAAAAGAGTGCAGAAGATAAGGCAGCTGGAAAAGAAGGTGGATACCGAACCTTCGGAGCCTAAAATTGTGACCCCGGTTGAAAAGGAGGGTCCGGTCCCGATCGCTTCAACCGAGGTTCAGAAGACTCAACCGCTGACGGAAACATTTCCCGGTATTGGCGACCAGTCTGCTCGCGGCACAGGTGTTGGAGAAGGGGGTGGGGTAGGGAGTTCGGGTAATGGTACGGGGGGGATTTCAGCCGACGCGCTCAGAAAAAAATATCTGAGCGAACACTTTGCTTATATCAAAAACATCATCCAAGAAAATATTAGTTACCCGGTGAGGGCACAGCGAATGGGTTGGCAAGGGAAAGTAATTATTGACTTCATCATCCTGGAGAATGGAAGTGCTTCTCATATATCAATAGCCCAGAGTTCAGGGTTTGAGATCCTGGATGATAATGTGATTAAAACGGTGGAGGCAGTCGCGCCCTTTCCCAAGCCGCCGGTTAAAGCCGAACTGCGAGTACCCATAGTTTATCGACTTGAGTGAAGTTGGGAAAAGTTTTGCTTTGCCCATAGGGACACATCGTACTACGCATATAAAAAACATTTTTATGACAAGGAGGACACCGTATGAAAGGCTACAGAAGAGTTTTTATGGGCATTACTTTTTTTGTTTTACTGATATTTTTTGTAGTGCCTTCTTCTCTTTTTGCAACCACCTTACGCTTGGCCACTGGCTCGCCCTATGAGTTAGGGTTAGTTGATGCGCTTTTTGCCGAGTTCAAAAAAAAGGTTTCTTGTGAACTGAACGTGACTAAGTCTGGTTCAGGTGATTCCTTGCAGCTTCTCAAAACCGGACACGTTGATATCATTATTGTTCACGCTCCAGAGGCGGAGCAACAAGCGGTGGAAGAAGGCTGGGCGCTTAACCGGACGTATGTTGGCGGTAATGACTTTGTTATTCTCGGGCCCGCCGAAGATCCAGCGGCAATCAAGGAATGTAAGGATGTTCTCTGCGCATATAAGAAAATCGCTGAGAAAGAAGTGGTCTTCATTACCCGCGGGGATAATTCGGGCACCCACAAAAAAGAACTGAGTATCTGGGAAAAGGCAGGCATAAAACCGGGGGGTAATTGGTATCGCACGTCAAAAGATTTTATGATGGCGTCGCTTCAGAAGGCAGCGAGTGAAAACGGCTACTTCATGGTGGATCGGTCAACCTATATAATGGCGAAGAAAAAGCTTCCCGAGTTAAAGCTGGTAATTCTTTGCCAAGGTGATCCGATGCTTATCAATCAATACCATGCGCTCACAACTAACCCGACAATGTATCCTCAAGCGAACTACGAGCCGGCAAAAAAATTTGTTGAATTTTTGAGGGGTGTACAAGGGCAAAAAATAATTGCTACCTTTGGAAAGGAAGAGTTTGGTGAGCCCTTATATTTTTCAGCTTCCCAACGTTCTGGGGAATAGATAATTTTAGACTCCCCTGTGCACGTGTTTTACCCCGTTAGAAATACCCTGTTAGATATTTGATATCTAACAGGGTGAAGAAGCACGAGGTAGACTTAAAAATTCTTACGCTTTTTCACACGGGGTAAATGACCGTGTGAAATCCTTCTAACGGGGTTTACTTGATGGAGAGTGATATGGTAAAAGAGGATAGTTTACATCAAACTTTTTGTCAAACCAAGGAGGTCCTATGGGAAAAAGATGGCGATTAGTTTTTATGTTTTTACTGTTTATCATAGTCAGTACTTCAGGAATTATTCGGGCTGAGGAACTGCGGCTCCGATTAGCAACCACTACCAGCACAGAGGATACCGGAATTTTACCGGTTCTTAATACCCCCTTTGAAAAGATGTTAAATATTAAGGTAGACGTTATTTCCGTGGGAACCGGAAAGGCTTTGGAACTGGGCGCACGGGGAGATGTGGATGTGGTTCTGGTGCACGCTCGCGAGGCAGAAGATAAGTTTGTCGCGAATGGGTCGGGTATTAACCGGCGGGATGTTATGTACAATGATTTTATTATCATTGGGCCGGAAAAAGATCCTGCCAAGATCAAAGGCATGACTAATGCTCAAGAAGCCTTGAAAAAAATCGCGCTTGCCCAGGCACCCTTTATATCCCGGGGAGACGATTCGGGTACGCATAAAAAAGAATTAAAGCTCTGGGAAAAGGCGGGGATCAAGCCAGAAGGAAAATGGTATTTTGAGGCCGGCCAGGGAATGGGACCGGTTCTGAACATGACGAATGAAAAGCAGGCGTATGCTTTATCAGACCGGGGAACGTATTTGGCCTATGGAGAAAAAATCGGATTAAAAATTCTCTGTGAAGGCGACCCGATTTTAAATAACCCTTATGGAGTCATTGCCGTTAATCCTGCCAAGTTCCCTCACGTTAAGTATGTTTATGCTATGGCCTATATTGGCTGGCTGACCTCTTCGGAAGGCCAGAAGATTATCCGGGAGTTTGGAAAAGACAGATTCAGTCAGCCACTTTTTATCCCCACCGCTATCCCCGAAGCAGTTGAAAAAAAAGATTGATTTCCAATTTTTGAGCGAATATAGTAGCCCAGATTTGCCTCAGTGATTGAGGCAAATCTGGGTAAAGAACAAGAACTCTTATGGGGTTAATGCCGTTACTCCTGTCGAATTTTCTCACGTTAAGTATGTTTATACTGTGGCCTATATGAGCTGGCTGAGGTCATGGGAAGGACAAAAGAGAATCCCGAAGTTTGGAAAGTGTAGGTTCGGGCAACCACTCTTTCTCACCAGCGCCATCCTTAGAGAGCACATGAACCCTGAAGGGAGTTTTTCTCAATAATATTTTTTGGGTTTATGCGATCAGGGTACTTCACTTCAAGGCGCTTTGTTTCAAAGGGTGCGATAGCAGTAACATTTTACTGGGTGTGAAGAAAATTGACAGTGAAATTTTTTTTTGATGAGACCAAAAAATTTGTTTCCTTACGATAGTCTTTTCTGTTTATAATACCCAATTTTCTGGTTTCCTCGTTAATAGGCCAAAAAATTTTTATGGCATACGTATTGCGCCGTGATTGTAAAAAAAAAAATAGAGGATAGAAAAGGAGAAAGGAATGAGGAAACGAAATTATTTTTGGGTATTACAAATTTGTTTGGCTGTTTATTCAATGAGTTTTGGGGGGACAGCTTTAGGTGCTGAGAATATAGGACTTTTTCCTAAATCCCTTAAAGAATTAAAACTGGATGATGTCAAAATCACCTGGGGAGGAGATTTTCGTCTTCGCTATGAGTACAAGCAAGACTTTGATTTTAATGACGAGCTTAATGACAAGGACGGTCTTTGGTATGCCCGCACCAGGTTCAACATGGGTGCAAATTTCAATAATAAGGTTTTGGTTTTTTTTGAAGGTTTAGATAGCCGGGAGTGGGACTCGGATCTGCACCCCAAATCACAGAAAGACGATTTCGATCTCCACCAGTTATATTTTTTATTATCTAAACCCAATGACCTTCCCGTGAGCCTGAAGATTGGAAGACAAGAATTAATTTACGGTGCTAAACGTCTGGTTTCAGCACCGACCTGGAGCAATAACATTCGCTCCTTTGACGCTGTCAAACTCACCTATAATCCAAAGTTGTTTGATGTTGACCTATTTTGGGGAAACGTTGTTCAATATTTTGATAGACATTTTAATGACGGCAAGTTTGGCGAACACTTTTTCGGTCTCTATACCACCTTTAAAGGGATTCAGGGATCGGTGTTTGATCTTTATACCTTTAACCTCATTGATAAACATCGCTTTGTGACCGGGGAGGACAAACAAGAAGGGGATTCAGAGCGCTACACGGTTGGAACGCGAGGAGAAGGAAAGCTGCCGCGCTATGATGCGTGGGGTTATGGTTACGAGTTTGCCTATCAGTTTGGTGATAAAGCATCCAATAAAATTAAGGCTTATGCCTATCACGTTGATTTGAATTATTCTTTTAAGAAGCTTTTAGCTCAGCCAATGATTAAGATCGAATATAACTTTGCCAGCGGTGACAACGATCCTCATGACGGGAAAGCAAAAACCTTTAACCCTTTATTTCCCACTGCGCATGAACCTTATGGAACCATTGATTTCTTTCGGTGGCAAAACATGAAAGAAATTGCTTTTTCCCTGGGTTTTACGCCCCTTAAAGATCGTATAAAAGGATCTCTACAATATCATAGATTTTATCTGGATGAAACCGAAGACGCTTGGTATAACGCCCGAGGAAAAGTTGTACGGAAAGGCACCTTGGCCGATGTGTCGAATTATGTGGGTGATGAGGCGGATTTTTATCTGAAGTATAAGGTTCTGAGCTTTCTGGAGCTTGAAGGAGGTTACGCTCACTTTTTTTCCGGAAAGTTTGTTAAAGATACCGGTAGTGCGGATGATGCTGACTGGTTTTATTTACAGACGATGATTACTTTTTAGGAAAAAATAAAGGGTAGCCGCAGCCTTTAGGCTGCGTAATCACCTGTCCGAAAAATGCAAAGAGTAGGGGCGACCGGCCGGTCGCCCCTACTATGCCCCGTTCCTTCTTATAGATCGAGCGGGGTTTTTATTTGCTCGATAGAAATGTTCTTGACAATCGGTCCGAATTTAGTATTATATTCAGACTGGAGGTGATAGAATGAATATTACACGTGATATAAAACCGGTTACATACTTAAAATCAAGAGCAGCAGATTTATTAAAGCAAATCAATGTAACCCATCGTCCTGTTATTATTACCCAAAACGGTGAGCCGCGCGCTATTCTTCAAGATCCTGAAAGCTACGAGAATATGCGTAATGCAATCGGGATACTAAAGGCTCTTTCCCAAGGTGAATTAGATATTAAAAATGGAAAAATCAAATTTCATGAGGAAGTGTTCAACGAAATAGAAACCTCACTGAAAGCTAAGCTTAAATGAATCGAATTTATGAAATTGTATGGGCGCGTATTGCAGAAAATGATTTAAAAGAGATAATTGACTATATCGCACTTGATAGCCCGGCAAATGCGTTAAAATTTTTAAAAAAGATCAAGAATAAAACATCAACTCTTTATACTATGCCGGAAAGATGCCGAATAGTTCCAGAGCTTAAGGACCAAGGTATTATGCAGTATCGAGAATTAATTGTATCTCCGTGGAGAATTATGTTTAGAATAACAAAAATGAAAGTTTACGTTTTATCTCTTTTAGATGCCAGACGAAATATCGAAGATATTTTATTAAAAAGACTTGTTAATATAAAATAGCACAGGTTCGAATAAATAAACTCCGCCGACGCAAAAAAATCCCGCCGCTGATTTCATCGTTAAGTTTGTTTTCTACTCCATAAAGTTGCTCCGGCTCTCAACCGGGTTTTTTATTTGCCAGAATATTTCATGATCATTTGACTTTTTCTTTCATATGGATTAAAAATTTTTTATATGGATCAATATAAACATTATTCGGTCAACAACAAACGATAGGAGATTATAATGAAGGCAGAATTCACAGCAATAATAGAAGCCGCACCAGAGGGCGGTTTCTGGGCTATCTGTCCGGAGGTGCCTGGTGCCAACGGACAGGGAGAGACGATAGAGGAAACCAAGATTAGTCTGCGGCAGGCTATTGAATTGATATTGGAAGATCGCAAGGCTGACATTCTCCGAGGGCTGCCCGAGGAAGCTATCCAAGATACGGTGATGATTGGATGAAACGACGAGACTTGGAGAAAAGGTTGAGAATTGCTGGTTGCTATCTGAAACGGGAAGGAGCCTCACATTCACTTTGGATTAATCCGAAGAACGGAGCGATGGAAGCTGTCCCCCGGCACACCGAGATTAAAGAACCATTGGCAAAGAAGATTTTGAAGAATCTCAATGCAGATTAAATGACCGAACAAGGCTAAATCAACAGCCGCTTAATCGTATATAGTTTAGAAGAACTCTGCCCCGCTCCTTCGTATAGATCGAGCGGGGTTTTTGTTTGCCCGGAATATTTTATTATTATTGACTTTTTTCATTCCACGTGTTAAAAAAGTTATTAAAATCCACCAACCAACAATCGCAGTAAAAAATGGGTACTACTGAGGAAGGGACTTCAATGAGTGATGATAGTAAGAATTGTGTTAAATTAATTCTCCGAAAATTACTTTTCCCCAGCTTAGTACCAGTAATTACTTCCACTATATTTGGGTGCTCACTTACTCCATCCAAACTCCTAATTCTATTTTTCACCCTGGAAGGTATCTTCCTTTTAGCTTTCGCGATATCTTTTCCAGATATGCCGTCCAATAATTTTCGTGAGAAATTAAAATGGTGCCTTTGTAAATCTCAGGAGCTTTGTTCGTTTTCCACATTTAGCTATTTAAATTTCTATTTAGGACTACTTTGCCTTTTAGTTGCGAGCATTATTTCTGCTATTATATGAATCCTATTTATTGTAACTTGGTATGACATTCGCCAATTTGGCAATGAGTACTGTATTGAGTATTTATGAGGGAGCATAAAAAAAGATGTTTGGTTCTTCGATTGCCCGTTTTATTGTAAGGGCTTATACAGATACAGATACCGGTTGGGCCTGGTTAGCAAAGCTGGTAGAAAAAAGAAGGGTAAGGGAAGAAGAGTTATTAAAAGCCGAGAGAAAGGATAGGGAAGAGGAGTTATTAAATAGGAATTATACAGGTTATCCGCCAGATTGGCTTGAAAGGAGAGAGCGCATAAGAAAAAAATATGATTTTACATGTCAAACATGTGGACGAAGAGAAGATTTTTGGAATCTCCATGTCCACCATATAATTCCACTAAGTAAAGGTGGTAACCATGCTCTCGAAAACCTCACTCTTTTATGCAAAAAATGTCACGGTAAACAACCTGGTCATCGTAACTTAAGTAGACAAAAACTCTATCAGAAAGTCATAACGCCGAGTGACAAAAATCGAAAGCTGGCTTCATCTCCAACAAACAACACAGGAACATTCGACGGCACATCCGTTGCCCAGTTCAAATCGGTGCAAGGTGTCAAGGCGATCTGTTCAACTTGTGGAATTTCTTATACTATTACCCTTCGGCGCTACGAAACAAAAAGCATATGTCCTCATTGCGGAAGTTATCAAACCGTGGACATAGATTGGGAATAACTATGCAAAGATTTACAATATAATAAGCATGAAAAGCACCAAGGAAGAAGTGAGCCTAAAAATGCCTTCAACCAGACACGGAATAAGCCTGGGGGGAAAAAAGGAGAAATCCCTAAAATTTTAAAATTCTCAACAACGGAGTCTTATACGGATCAATATTAAACATAATTAGTCGGCAAAAAATCATTGGAGGTAATTATATGGCCTTACAAAATCTTTCACACCAAATTGTAAAACAAACCGACAAAAACATCATCGATGCTATTGTCAAATCTGCTTCTGAAGCCTCCTTCTCCATAACTCGGATAAATATATCACCTTCAGTTGGAGGAAATGCCTTAAATCTTCAACTGAACGATTTAAAAAATAATTCTGAATTGAATGAACTTATATCTCTCGGTTCTGAACTCATAACAAATTTCGTATTTAATTTTCAGCCAAATTCCAAAATTACAATCAACCGAGACCCCACTAAACCCTATGATAAAATTAGTTTTGAGTTTGTTGGCTTAGAAGAAAATCAAAGGACTCAAACAAACAAATTCTATTGGCTCGTAAGGGACCATATAAAAGTTACCGACTCCTCAAAAGTCATTAAGACTGAGCTCAATGAGCAATTAAACCGGCATTACGAAATTAGAGAATCCGAGTTAAGTAAACTCGAAAGCGTGACTGAATCAATGATCGGGCGCAATGAACAGTTTCTCAAACAAAAATCGGAAGAATTCTTAAACGACAAGAAAGCCCTCGTTGAGGAATTTGAAGCAAAAATTGAAAAAATCAAAAGTGATTACTCTGCGAAAGAGCAAGCTTTGGGTACGGAAAGGGAAAAACTAAACGCAAAGCTAAAAGAGATAGATGATAGAGAAGCAAAACATGTGAGGAGGAAGATTCGTGAAGACTTAAGGGAGGAATTCAAAAGACGAAGTCAAAAGTTTGGATTAACCGAAGGAACAATAAAGCTAAGAAGACCGATTAATATATTCACCGTTATTCTCTTAGTTCTATTCGGAATTGGTTTCGGGATATACTCATATTTGTCAACCCGCCAACTCCTTTCTCCAGATACGAACTCATCGGTGTTAATAGCTCTGGCAATAAAACAAATCTTGATGGGTTTGGCTTTCGCAAGCACGGCTGTATTTTTCATAAGATGGAACAATAAGTGGTTTGACAAACATTCGACTGAAGAATTCCGATTGAAAAGACATGAAATAGATATAGACCGCGCAAGTTGGCTCGTTGAAATGGCATTCGAATGGCAAACTGAGAAAGACACCGACATTCCAATAGAATTGATTGATAAGCTCGGCGAGAATTTATTCAAAGAGGACAAAGTAGAAGAAGCTCCCTTGCATCCCTCAGATCAATTAGCATCTGCAATCCTTGGCGCAGCGTCGGGTGTTTCTGTCAAAGTGCCAGGTGGAACTGAAGTAACGCTGGATCGAAAAGGATTAAATCGATTGAGATAGTCAGTTGCCGAAGGACCAGTTTTACGCCTGATTTTATTTCTCTGGATGTTGCCCGGCTCTCGACCGGGTTTTTTTTATTTATTCTTTTTAATACCCCGTCCGCTTGAGACTGTGTCGCAATTCCGTTCATGGTTCGACAAGCTCGCCACGACCGGAACGCGACACTTTAAAAATCAATTAGGTTAGCTGGTCACCCTGAGTCCCGCGTTTCGTGGGATCGAAGGGCGAATGGCTAATTGTGACACAGTCTCTTGGGGCGGGATGAGAAAGGATGTTAAATAACCGCTCATGTCATTCCCGTGAAAACGGGAATCCAGAGAAAAAAACTGGATTCCGCATCAAGTGCGGAATGACAGAAATACAGTAACCCTTTAAGGCTACAGGGAATTATCAAGTTAAATATACGGTGGCGGTTGTTAGAAAGATTCAGCGGCAAAGGCCGATTAGAAAAATGACAGGTATGTTATTAACTTTACCCCAGACGAAGGGGAAGGAGAAGGTGTAATACCACGTTGCATTCAAAAGAAGATCGAGGCGGCGACGAGGAATCGACGTCGAGGAGTATGACGAGGAGACAACAAAGATATGCAAATGAAGGCGACTTGGTATTAATGGGATATATAAGAATGGTCTTGAACCTCACCGTCAATGAGATGAGTAACCGTATGAGCGATACGGAAAGCTTGGTTTTCGTCGTGAGTGACTAAGAAAATAGTGATATTTTTTTGCCGAAAAACATTTTGGATTATATCTTCCATGATCTTGACATAGTTTCGGTCCACATTAGCGGTGAATTCATCCAGGATTAATACTTCCGGATCAAGTGCCAGAGCTCTCGCCACTGCCACCCGCTGAGTCTCTCCGCCCGAAAGACGGGTTCCTTGTTGGTGCCGAAGATGCTCTATTCCCATGAGCTTAAGGAATGCTTCGACTTTTTGTTTCCGCTGAAAACGGGGATAGTTCCGCACTTTGAGACCATACGCCAAATTTTTCCCTACCGTGGTATGGAAAAGAAAAGGGTTTTGATGGACCATGGTAATTTTTTTTCGCAGTCTCTCAGGAAGGCCCCCATTTTCATAAACCATCTCCCCCTGATACCAAATCTTACCGGTGGTAGGTTTTAAAAGCAGACTCAGGATATTACAGAGGGTTGTTTTTCCTGAACCATTGGGGCCGGTTATGGCGTGGATTTTCCTTGCCTCAAAAGAAAGTCTGGGGATATTGAGAACCAGTCGATTGTCAAACACCTGGGATAGATTTTCGATTGTGAAGAGAGGTTCTTTCATTAACTTCCTCTTTGTTGAAAATAACGAAACAGGATATTGACTGCAAACGAGACAATCATCAAAATTATTCCCAGAGCGATAGCGAAGCCGAACTCCCCTTTGCTGGTTTCCAAGGCGATCGCGGTGGTTATCGTTCGGGTATAATGTCGGATATTGCCCCCCAGCATTATCGCCGCGCCCACCTCGCCAACGATGCGGCCGAATCCCGCGATAATAGCGGCCATAAGGGCAAACCGGGCTTCGTTCAAGACCGTAATACTGGTCTGAATGCGGTTAGCACCCAGAGTAAGAGCAGTGAGGCGCACCCTCTGGTCTACTCCGTGGACGGCTGCAATAGTTAGGGCGGTTATTATAGGAATCGCCAGGATAAACTGACCAATAATCATCGCTGTTGGCGAAAAGAGAATACCCAAAAAACCGAGCGGGCCCTGTCGGGAAATAAAAGCGAAAACCAAAAGCCCTACTACTACCGTGGGAAACGATAAAAGGGTATTGAAAAAAGTAATGGTCATATGTTTTCCGGGGAATTGCGTTGCTCCAATGACAAACCCGAGGGGGACCCCGATCAAGGAAGCAAAGATGGTAGCCGCGGTTGAGACCCACAGAGAAAGAAAGGCGATACCAAGAACTTCCTGGTCTAATGATACAATGAGATTGAGCGCCTGACGAAATCCTTCAAGGATAAAATCCACTGCCTTTTTTCTGCCTTAATAGCCTAAAAATATTTTGAGAAAGGTTAATTATAAAAGTTAATATTCTGCCATTTTAGTAATTATTTGTCAATTTTTACCCTCTTGTCTTAAAAAAATTTAAAATTTCCTTTTTTATTTGAGCCGAATTCGCTCAAAATGAACCTCCCCGCAGCAAGCTGCGGGGTATCCCAAAAATTATACAAAGTACATCGTCATTCCCCGACTTGATCGGGGAATCCAGAAACAA
>LQYC01004556.1_pt1 | contig 11014 bp, 13 predicted proteins | sample 661771 | NCBI WGS metagenome assembly LQYC01 (sample SAMN03483023, study PRJNA281117) | bioreactor metagenome | isolation source: benzene-degrading methanogenic enrichment culture from a contaminated... | place: USA: oil refinery in Oklahoma | collected 2011-05
CGGCGGGCACACCCCAAGCGCCTTGTCAGACTTCTCCTGTGGACCCGGGACACCGGAGGGATTCAAATTTCCATCACAACCAATTATCCACGCGAGAAGAAGCAGGGACAAACCTGTATGCACTATTTTTTTCATCTTCAACCCTCCATGATCACCAAAAGTAATCGTTCTGACAAGAAAATCAGAAACAAGCATTAAAACGTTTCTTTTGCCATCCGGTTGGCCATGTGTAGTGGGTATCTTTCTTCCTTTTTGGGTGGCCAAGCCTTTAAAAATTAAAAAGATATTTCAGTTTGCAGAAACATCCATTGCGTTAAAGGATCAGGACCAGTTTTTTTAATAAACTCCCCGGGAACAAAAAAACAATAACCTCCTATAACGTCGAACCACTTAACCAGCGTATAGTGAAAAGTAAGATCCACTTCATGACCCAATTCCCTTCCTGAAATCCCGCTCAAATCCCGGCGCTGAGCATTTCCGGGGAAGTACCAGGCATCTTTTTTTTCATCCAAGGTAAAGTAATGAAATTCACCGCGAAAAGATATATTCTCGGTCGGGGATAATATCAGGTCCAGTCTGTATTCTCTGGTGTTGCTCCAAAAAAACATGTTCATCCATCCATAGAGGACGGTGTCTGCCCCGCCAAAGACCCCGTCAAAGGTGCCTTTTATTCCATCGTTGGGATTATCATCACCGGAGCCATTGATAAACTGGACCATAACATGAGGACTCCAAAGACAATCCAAGGTATAGCCCAGCATGGTGGCAAGACCATAAGACCTTAGGGTATCCGAACCCCATCTCCCGAACTGTCGGGCAAAAGTTATTCCATAATCCAGCCGGCCAATGGTGTCATCGATTCTAAACCCAAGGCTATGAGATGTCAGGTTTCCTTCGCCTTTTTCGCCTGGTGTATTTCCGTGGTCATCTCTTTTAAACACATAAAAAACGTCAAAATCAAAGGGAAGGTTTTTGATCATGGTATAATTGGCATAGGCAGTAGGGTCTGGGGCGTGTTTGTTCGGCCACCTGTCCGGGTCGGGGATAATATATCTTCCCACAAGGAAATGACTGTCTATCAAAGAGTTATGGAATCTCAATCTGGCTGCGTCCCACATGTAACGACCGGTATTTCCCCAATCTCCGGGGCCGAAGATTCGACGATCGGCAAACGCAATTTCCTGTCTTCCTATCTTAATTTCAAGTTTTTCCCCTGCCTCATAATCAAAATAGGCCTGGCGGATATCCATATTGTCATGATAAGGGTTGCTGGATTGAAAGTCTGAATCATCAAATGAACTGCCGAAGATCCGCGCATCCTGTAACTGAACAAAAGCGCTCAGATTCCAAAGCCTGAGATTAAAATTCAGACGCAAACGGGAAAGCAAGAAATCTTCATGATCACCTGTCCCATATGTCTTGATGTTGTATTCATTTTGAAATTCGTACCTAAGCCGGTATGTCCCGCCGATTGACAGTTGAGACTGACCTATCTCAATATCTTTCCAGGCTGGAGCATCGCTTTTTAGCAGTGCCACTGTTCCACCATAAGCCAGATTCGCAGAAAAAACCAGAACTGTGAATATCCATCCAAATTTTTTCATAATGTTTTGTTACAATTTGCATCTTCATGAAAAACTAACCCTGAATACCCCGTGCGGAAGCACGGGGTTCTTTACTCGAAGAAGATTCATTAAAGGAGTTCTCTTTAAAGTGCAGTTTTGTTCCTTTGATATTACGATAATTGGGTGTCTCTATAAATCACACCTGATGAATTGTTAAGCTGCCCATCCTTGAGGTGATATACGTGATCAAACCCTTCGATCATCCTGACATCGTGGGTAACGGTGATCACAGCCGTCTGATGTTCCCTTGCTATTTTTTTGAGAAGTTCCATAACCGTCTTGCCGCGAACCGTGTCAAGGGCTGCGGTCGGCTCATCAGCTAAAATCAATTTTGGCCGGTTGGCAAGCGCCCTCGCCACCGAAACACGCTGCTGTTCTCCGCCTGACAGAAGAGCAGGCAAATAATTGCTCCGGTGCGCAATTTCCATATATTCAAGCAATTCCGTTACCCGTGCTTCTGCTTTATTCCCGGGAATACCGACCAGCTCCAAGGGGAAAAGAATATTTTCCCGAACCGTTAAAAAGGGAATTAAATTAGGTGTTTGAAAGACAAACCCGATTTTCTCCCTTCGCAGGCGACGAAGGTCAGTATCAGTCCAGCCATTGCGGTAAATTGGGCTGCCATCAAAGACGATTGTTCCAGTAGTGGGCTCAAGGATAAGGCTTATGCATAACAGCAGCGTGGTTTTTCCGGATCCGCTCGGCCCAAGCAACGCCGTCAAATCTCCGGCGGATACAGAAAGACGAATATCCTGAAGCGCCTGAACCGCAAGTTCTCCTGTCCCAAATGTTTTTTTGAGTCCTACTATATCTAAAATTGACATCAGTGTCCTCCAAGGGCAAGCGCGGGTTGTGTCTTTAAAGCCTGCCAAATCCCCAGTGAACTGGCAATAAGTGCTCCGGCCAGCGAAATAAGAAATGTCACAAGGTCATCAAGCGGCGTTAATTGTACCAGCCGGGGGAAATACTGATAGGTATGGTGAATGACAACCAGCCCAAAAACATAACTGCAGATCGTCAGCAAAAGCGCCTGTTCAAGCACCAGTCGGATAATGACCGGATTAGGGGCACCGATAAGCTTCATGACCGCGATGCTGCGAATTTTTTCCATGGTAAATGTATAAATTACCAGCGAAATTATTACCACGGAAACTATAAGAAGAATTATCCTGAACAAAAGTAGCTGTTTTCTTGGCCTTGCGAGCCGCCCCTGCATCATAAGATTTATTTGCTGATCATTTGAATACACAGAAAAGTACAGGCTGTTTTCAATCTTCCGGGCGACTGCTGCGGGATCGGCTCCGGGCGTAAGCTTCACCAACTGTGCATTTACCGTATGGGTATTAGTCCCCAACAGGGAAATATATTTTTTGGCCTGCGCGGACGTCAGCAGCCCGGGACCGGTTAATGTCCGCAGTAAACGCTCACGCTGGTTTCGGACTTCTTCATTATCCCGGAGATAGAGTATTTCCTGGGCATCGGGCAGCGACAAATATACCAGAGGCTCTCCGTCGGGCGCTGTTCCCTTTTTGAACAGACCAACAACCGTATAGGTATGAAGACTAAGGGGTATTTTATCCCCAAGCCGGAAACCGAGTTTCTCATGGGCAACCATCTCGTAATGAGCCTGTTGAATTTGTCTCCCGGCGGTTAGGTTTTGAGGACCGCCAAGGCCTCCGAAGACATCATACCCGATAATTGTAAACCGTTTCCGATTACCATTGACAATGCGTTCAACGCTATAAAAAATAAAAGGACTTGCCTTCTCTACGCCGTCAAGCGCTTCAATACTGTAATGAAAAAATTCCGGAACGGTTGATTGTTCATTAAAAGGGCCGCCCCGGTATCGCTCTACTACCCACAAATCAGGGCGGGTAACCTGAATTGCCGAAAGACCTTCAAAAATAAACCCCCGATAGATGCCGTTCATGGATAAAACCACGGCAAACAAAAGCCCCACGCCAATAACCGTCGCAACGAACTTTCCCTTATGCTGGGCAATGTCCCGAATGGCTAAATCCATGGTTTTATACTTTCTGTATGGTTGGCTTTACTTTTTGACCAACTTTAAACAATTTTGGTTCCATGACTACCAGGTCTTCTTCGCTGATGCCTTTAATTACGGAGACCATTTTTCCATCCTGAGGTCCGAGTGAAACCTCGCGAAAAACTATTTTACCTTTTTTCACTACCAGGACGCCGGTCTTTCCGTCACGGGACAGCACGGTGGTAACCGCTACCGCAGGGCAATCCTCAGCACCGGCGCTGATAAATACTTCCGCTTCTTCGCCGATAACCAATGGTTCAGGCAACGAGTCGAACATGACATCAATTTCCAGTTCCCGGGTAACAGTATCAGCCTCTTTATTGAGACGCGCAACTTTCCCTGCAAATACTCTTCCCGAGCGCAGCCGTATGCTTGCAGACTGATTTTCCTTTAAATGCGCAATCTGGGCCTGATCAATCCAGGCGGCAACCCATATATACCGAAGATCAACCATACTAAAGACGGGAATCCCGGGAGTTATCGTATCGCCGATTTCCGCCGTGCGCGCGGTAATTGATCCGTCCATCGGAGCACGGATATACGCGTAATCCAGGGTAGCTTCAGTTGCCTTTGCTTCCGCGGTTGCCTGCACAAGAACCGCTTGCGCTGCTTCTGCTGTTTTCTGTGCTTCATCATATTCACTTTCAGCAACCTTCAGCTGCGCCTTGGTTACATCAAAATAGGCCTGAGATATATAACCGGCATTAAAAACTTCAAGATCACGTTTGTAATTGCTCTGGGCAAGAACAAGGTTGGCATGTGCCTTGCTGACACTCGCTTGAGCCTTTTCAGCATCCTGTCGTGCTCTCGCTATGGCCGCACGGGCGGACTCCAATTTCGCCTGCAACTCAGCGGTATCGAGCTCGGCGAGCACATCCCCCGTCTTAACCGTCGCCCCTTGGTCGGCATTGAGTTTCTGCACAATTCCGGTAATCTTTGCGCTTACTGAAACCGGGACCTTGGACTGGACGGTGCCAGGCCCATGTATCCTGCGTTGAACGATTTCTTTTTTCACTGCTATGACCGCGACCGCGGGTTGGTACCAAAAAAGACGATACCCGACAAAAAAAAGAACGACAATGCTTATACCCGCGAATACTATTTTTTTGTTTCCCTTAAGTTTCATAATCCTTCTTTCCTCATTCTTTTGCAGATGCAGAAACGTTGAGATCCGTACCAATAATCTGTTTTATGCGGGCAAGATTAATTTCATATGCTACCGCATTGCTTATAAAATAGAACTGCGACTTGGTGAGTTCAACCTGAGCTTGCAACACATCCAGTCCGATTGCTTTTCCGTTTTTATATAATATGAAAGAACTATTATATCCTTCAGTGTTTGCCTTGATCATCTGCCGTGCGGTGTCAACGCCGCTTCGGGCGTTTTCAAGGCCGTTCCGCGCATCCATGAGATCGACACGCAACTGGTCAATACGGTCACGCTTTAGTTCCACCAGCTGGAGATTTTGTGACGCTGCCTTTGAAACTTTTGCTCTTGTAAGTCCGCCTTCAAAAAAAGGAAATTCCATAAAGACTCCGCCCATATATTCGTCCTCAGTTCCTCCTCTATTCCAATGCCGACTGCCGATATTACCCTGCAAACTGATTTCAGGGAAATAATCCGCTTTTGCGGTTTTTATAAGTATTTTGCTTTGTTCAATATCAAGGTCGAGCCTTTTTATTTCAGGATTGCTTTCCTGCGCATGCTGCCATAATGTGTTAAAATCGGAAACCGTCGGAAATCTTTCCGGCACATCCCCAGAAATGGTTATCGGCGCGGGATTATCAATCCCCATGGTTTTTGCTAAAATCATACCGGCAAGCTGTTTGGCATTTTCCGTTTCAACAACCGCCTGTTCTGCTTCAAATACCTGGGACTGGGCTCTGAAAAAATCAAGTCTGGTTACTTTCCCCGCATTATAAAAAGCGTTGGTCAGTTGTTCAAAATCCCGACGTTGTTCAAGAGCACTTTGGGCAACCTTCTTATTTTCATCCGCCTCAAAAACACGATAAAACGCTTCGGTAACCATAAACTCAACATCATGCGTTACTTGTTCGGTTCCTTTCATCTGGGCGACTTTACCAACAGCTGCGGCCTTGGTGGAAAAATAAGTCTTGAATCCATCAAAAAGAATCTGCTTGCCGGTCAAGCTGTGCAAAGATTCTTTAGTATAAAGCTTCTGGGCACTGGAACCCCCTGCTGAAAGGCGGTCAGGGTCAAGTTTATTAACGTAGGAACTTACTCCAATTGTTGGGAAAAATTTTGACCGCGCCGCATCATAGTCTGCTATAAGTTCGGTAATTTTTTCCCGTGAAGCCAGAATTATCGGATTACGCTCGCGGGCAGATGTCAAACACTCTTCAAGGGTAAGCCCGTGGGTATCATCATCCGGCGGCCCAGCATAACAGTACTGGTTAACTTCTGCAAAAATAGTAATAATTACGAGAAGAATTAAAATAATTAACCCGCAGCCTATCTTCTGCATTGGTGCCTCTTTAAAAAATAAGTGTAAACTCATCGCATGATCAATTGTCGTATATTTTTCCTTATCCGGTCACGGACTTTCCTAAAAACAATGAGTCTTTCTTCATCCGATCCTTGGGTTGCTGCCGGATCCTCCAAATCCCAGTGCAGTAATGTGTGATTGCCCGGGAAAAAAGGACAGGTTTGTCAAGCGCTGTCACAAACAGTGACAACATAATCAAACCCTTTTCCCAAGAATGCGATCACCGACTTTGAATACTGTCCGGAAATATCAATACCTATTTCTTTCATCACCTTTTTAGCCAAAGGGTGAACTGATGTGGGATTAACGCCCGCGCTGAAAACCTCGAATTTATCCTCGGCCATATCCCTTAATAAACCTTCTGCCATCTGACTTCGGCAGGAGTTCCCGGTGCACAGGAATAGAATCTTTATTTTTTTGTGAATATTTTCCATAAAAATCTCCATTTAATCCATACTGCTTTGTGTGACTCCGTTACTACACACAACCTTAAGGGCATAGGATAACCCCTTGTGCCACAGACAGTCCCCACATACCGTTATCCTATTTCGGAGTCAACAACGAGCTTGACTCCATAAACTTTTATGCTTAAAACCGAAGTTTCAATTTCGCTTACTTTTTCAGACGGCATTTTTAAATTCACAAGTACTGTCTTTGCCGTAGGATTATTTTCCATGTACTCAATCGGGAAAAGGGTTTCTTCAAGAATCGTGACCTCCTGAAATCCTGCTGCTCTTATGAAACCAAGGTATTTCTCTTTCTTGATTGCTCCCGAAAGGCACCCAATATATCCCTCAACTGAGTTCTTTATAAAATCAGGAAGCTCCTTCATCAAAACTATATCCGAGACCATCATTCTCCCCCCAGGTCTGAGCACCCGAAACGCTTCCTGAAATACTCTTCCTTTTTCCGGCGAAAGGTTGATGACACAATTGGAGATAATCACATCAGCCGAGTTATCAGCGACCGGGAGAATTTCAATCTCTCCCAGCCTGAACTCCACATTTTTGTGGCCACCCTTTCTCGCATTTTCTCTTGCCCCATCAATCATCTCGGGGGTCATGTCTACCCCAATCACCCGACCTGACTCACCCACTTTTTGAGCAGCGAGAAAACAATCAAATCCCGCACCAGATCCGAGATCAAGAACAATCTCGCCATGACGCAGAGATGCCAGTGCCACCGGATTCCCGCACCCAAGCCCCATGTTTGCACCCTGCGGAACCATCTCCAGTTCTTCGCCGGTATATCCTATTTTCTTACTTATTTCCCGCACATCAGTGTTTTCACAGCATGGATTCGGCGTGCCACAGCAGGATCCACCTCCCTTCGCAACCCTGGCATAACCTTCCCTGACCGCTTTTTTAATGTCTTCTTGTTTCATTTTCAGCCACCTCCTTATTTACTTATCGGGTGGTTTGTTAACGCTTCTTTTACTCTACGCTCTTTTTGCCAACCACGATCTTATGTTATCCATTTCCGGAACATGTCCAGAGTGCACTACCGTGCCATCAATGACGACAACTGGCGTCATAATCCACCCTTGCTTCTTTGCTTCATCCGCCAGAGGCATCAAAATGTCGTCTAATGCCTGGGGCCATTCTCCCGAAGCCAGCTTATGAACCTTTTCCCAGTCTGTTTCAATTCCTGCCCACTCAGCTATTTCATGACCGGTCCCTACCCTCCCAAGACGCTGAGCCTCATCCGAAGAATAAACAATCTTTCTGACTCCGGGCTTGGGCACAACGCCCTCGGCTGCCTTTTTGACTCTTTCATAAGTTTCCCAGCACCGCGGGCAGGGAGGTTCGGTTCCGATTATAATAATTTCCATAGATTGCATTCCTCCTGGTTCTCAAACGATGAAACTTTAAGTTTGATAGAAGTCGCATCTTGTAACTTTTCCCGAATTTTTATAATAGTACTCCTTCTGCCTTCGGTGGAGGCCCAAAATAGGATCTTCTAAGTCTAAAAGACTTACGCTCTTCCCAACCATCATTCCTTACAACAACCTATTTTTACCTCTTGAGATAGATTTCCCGTAGTCGGTTGTTCTAATCACTTGGCAACCTTACTTCTGGTCAGGACCTCCCCGAATTGAGCCATAACCCTGCCTCCGGACATAGCCATGACGATGGCTTGAACCGCCCCTATCTCCTGATCGGTAATTCCCGCCTTCTTGGCAACGCCAAGGTAATTTTCCATTCACGGATAACAGCCAATGGCCATTGATGCAGCCATTGCGACCAGGAGAGTTGTTTTGGGTTCTAAAATTTCATTGTTTCGGGTTGATTTGTAAAAATCACTAAAAGCTTTAGCCTGTCTCTCTGGAAGCATAAAAATCTCCTTTCTGGGTTTTTGTTACCCGGTCGTATTTAAATTTTAACGGAGTTTTTGGTTTGGACTTCAACATATTCTCTGTATTCCTGCATCAGAAGATACCGGTACTCTTTCCGAGCCGAGGGAGGGATGTAGTTCTTAACTTCCAGCCTCTTTACAATCTCTTCGGCTGTATCTATACTCACCTGTCTGCCTTCTATGTAAAGGTTTGCCAGTATCTCGTCCAAGCCAATAATAGCGATCTGGGTATTATCAATAAACCTTAGCATGCGCCGGCTAACTGTCGGCTTTTCGCTATCGCCTCAGGTAATTCATCCTATTTTTTTAGATAGTGACATATTTCATCTCCTTAGTTAATTGCCAATGACCATTCTGCCATTTGGCTGCGGCAGATTTTTTTGGTGAAGAGAATAAGAACGGTTCTCAACTTAAGCCCATGTCCGTACATGTTGTCCATGGGGTTGTAAAGGATATGCACACCGCGCCGCTATCCCTCGACCAAAATTAGGCACTCTCAATAACTTCCATTCTATTATTGTTTTTACGGTTCGCATGAAACATGACAGATTCCGGTTGGTGTCTCTACAGCATAGGGGAAATATTTTCGTTTGAACCATAAAGCTACATTAACCAGACTGATAAGCACCGGAACCTCCATCAACGGGCCGATTACCGCGGCAAAGGCCTGGCCGGAGTTAATCCCAAATACTGCTATCGCCACGGCGATCGCCAGCTCAAAGTTGTTTGACGCCGCAGTAAAACTCAATGAGGTTGATTGTTCATAGGTAGCACCGGCTTTTTTGGATAAATAAAAGGAAACGAGAAACATCACTACAAAGTAAATACAAAGAGGAATGGCGACTCTCACCACATCCATGGGAAGCTCGACAATATATTCACCTTTGAGGGAAAACATGACCAGTATGGTGAAAAGCAAGGCAATTAAGGTAATCGGACTGATTTTGGGTATGAATTTCTTTTCGTACCATTCACGACCTTTGGTTTTGAGACCAATGAGACGAGAAAGGACTCCGGCAATAAAGGGTATCCCCAGGTAAATAAAGACGCTCTCAGCAATCTGTTTCATGGAAACCTGCACGATTGAACCCTTCAAGCCAAACCACGCCGGCAGGATAGTTATAAAGAGGTAGGCATAGAAAGAAAACAAGAGCACCTGAAAAATAGAGTTAAACGCTACTAAGGCGGCACAGTATTCCCGGTCACCATCAGCCAGATCGTTCCAAACGATGACCATAGCGATACACCGGGCCAGTCCAATCAGGATCACTCCCACCATGTATTCGTGATGGCCGGAGAGGAATAAAATAGCCAAAATGAACATAAGGATGGGACCGATAATCCAGTTTTGCACCAAGGAGAGCGACAGTACCTTCACATTTTTAAAGACATCACCTAACTCTTCGTATTTAACCTTGGCGAGGGGCGGGTACATCATAAGGATCAAGCCAATGGCAATCGGGATGTTGGTGGTACCCACCTGAAAAAAATTTATTACCTCCCGTACCCCAGGGTATATGTACCCGATACCCACACCGATGAACATGGCTAAAAAAATCCATAAGGTCAAAAAGCGATCTAAAAAAGATAACCTCTTTGCAATGCCTTCGCTCATTTGTTTCCCTCCTTTGATAACCTAATTATTTTTTTTTGCAAAAGTCGATGCCGGGTCATTGCAACCATCAAGATGCGACTTCAACCGATTTTCTTGTGAAGTAAGCAGCCTCTGATAAATTTTTTTCTTTAAAAAAATGAAGGCCTCAGCTTGATCTTCATCCGTAACAATCCTCTCCATTTCCATAACCTCCTGTGGATCTAAGGTCAATGTCTTTCGGGTAATCTCTAACATGAAAAACCTCCCTTATTAGGAAAGAAGTTCTTTAACCTCCTCCACGGAAGGCACTTTGCCTGAAATTTTTATCTTTCCATCAACCACCAACCCTGGGGTCATTACTATTCCAAAGTCCATAATTTGTTTGATGTCAGTTATTTTTTCAATTTCACAATCAATCCCCAATTCTTTAGCTGCCTGCTCAGTATGTTCAGCTAATTTTTTGCATTTCGCGCACCCCGGACCCAAAACTTGTATTTTTTTCATGAGCTACCTCCTATTCAAAAAATTTGCCATATATCATTCCGGTTATTGTCGCCATAACACACACGAGGGAAACATAAATCAAAGTTTTTTTTGTTCCCATGATACTCCGGAGAACCAGCATGTTTGGAAGCGACAATGCCGGGCCGGCAAGAAGTAACGCCAAAGCCGGACCCTTTCCCATCCCGCTCCCGATAAGACCCTGCACAATCGGTACTTCGGTAAGTGTGGCAAAGTACATAAAGGCTCCCACTATCGATGCGAACAGGTTTGCCCAGAAGGAATTCCCACCCACCAAGTTACTAATCCATGCTGACGGGATAAGACCTTCTACTCCCGGACGACCGAGCAACAACCCGGCAACAAGCACCCCAGCCAGTAAAAG
>LQYC01004631.1_pt1 | contig 10960 bp, 12 predicted proteins | sample 661771 | NCBI WGS metagenome assembly LQYC01 (sample SAMN03483023, study PRJNA281117) | bioreactor metagenome | isolation source: benzene-degrading methanogenic enrichment culture from a contaminated... | place: USA: oil refinery in Oklahoma | collected 2011-05
ATGCTGAACTTGTTTCAGCATCTAATAAAATCAATACGTTATGAGACCCTGAAACGAGTTCAGGGTGACAAAAAATGTATTACGACACAGTCTCTTAGCAAAGGGGAGTTAGAGGGGATTTGTACTATATTTTGACTCAATTAAGGTTATACCAAGTTGCATTCAAAAGCAGATCGAGGCGACGAGAGGAATCGACGTCGAGGAGTATGACGAGGAGACAACAAAGATATGCACATGAAGGCGACTTGGTATTGGGGAGATTTATTTTATTGATATTTTACGTCGTTAATTTTTTCTGCCCGACCGGGGTCTTCCAACAAGCTTTCTGCCTCGGGGGCAAGGGGACTGTCGGGGTATTCTTTTAAAAGCGCGATAAACTGATCTCGGGCATTTTCCGGTTGATTTGCGCGGAGGTAAAGCTTTCCGATTTGAAACATAAGCTGATCAGGGGAGACAATGTAATCCCGGTAATTTTGTAATGCTTCTACATAGCGATAGAGGGCAGAATTATAGGCCTTGGTTCGGGAATAATAATCTGCTATATAAAGGATATGCTCGGCCAAACTTTTTTTACATTCCTCAATTTTTTTTCGGGCAGAAGGAACGTACTGAGAAGAGGGAAATAAAGTTATCAGGGTCTCGAACTGCTTCACTGCCCCCTCACTGAAACTTTGGTCCCGATCAATTGAGCAGATTTGTTTATAGTAGGACATCCCCATCTGGTAATAGGCGTAGTCGATAAATTTATACTTAGGATGCAGGCGGGAAAATTCTTGATACTTAATAAAAGCGGTTTCATACTGGTTTTGATAATAGAGGCAGTCAGCCATTTTTAATTCCGATTTAATTCCCAACTCGCTGATAGGATAGCGGGTACGACATTGTTGAAAGGCTTCAAATGCATCAACATAATCATTTTTTTTATATAAATTCATACCCTTGGAGTAAAGCTCCTCTGCCGGGGCTGCGGGAGGTGGTTCTTTTTTTCCCTTAAAAAGGCCACAAGCGCTTGAACAACAAAAAGCAATAACGAGAAGAACAATAAGAATAATATTTCTCATACACTAAACCCGGCTGAAGAAAGTTTTAATAAACCCCGTTAGAAGGATTTCATGCGGGGCATTTATCCCTTAGAAAATTTTCTAACGGGATAAAATGGACTTCATGCTGCCATAGACAGTTATATTTGTCAAGTTAATCTACATCCCGACTAAGAAAGAAGGGGGTTGGTTTGATTATTGATTTTCATTTTCATGTAGGAAAAATTGAACAATATTTGCCGTGGGCGAGGGCCTGGAGCGGCAAATATGGCATTGATTCGGATGCAATTCTCGATAAAAAGACGATCAGCCAGTTCCTGGCAGCGGAAGGGATTGACTATGCTGTGGCTTTGGCAGAGTTAAGTCCGGTTACCACTGGGTGGGTTTCTAATGAATTTGTGGCTGATTTTTGTGGGGGCATCCCTGCGCTAATACCTTTTGCTAATATTAATCCTTATGTTATCTCCCGTCCGGCTGAAAAGCTAACCTACTATGTTCAGGAAATGGGGTTTCGGGGACTTAAACTTCTTCCCAGCTACCAATACTTTTATCCGAATGATCGCCTTCTCTACCCGATTTACGAAAAAGCCCAGGCGCTCAAAATACCGGTTTTAATCCACACCGGAAGCTCAACCTTTAAAGGCACCAGAATAAAATATGCCGACCCTTTGTATATTGATGATGTGGCGGTTGACTTTCCTGAATTAGTGATCGTTCAGGCCCACGGAGGGAGAGGTTTTTGGTATGATCGGGCCTTCTTTATGGCTAAACTTCATCCTCACGTTTATCTGGAGGTATCGGGATTGCCTCCGCAAAAAATACTGGAATATTTTCCTCATCTGGAGGACGAAGCCGATAAAATAATTTTCGGGTCTGATTGGCCGGGGATTCCGGGGATTAAAAAGAATATCGAAGCTATTCGCAATCTTCCTCTTAAGGAAGAGACAAAAGACAAAATTCTTGGGTTAAATGCTGCCCGGATTTTGGGAATCATACCAAGTTGCATTCAAAAGTAGATCGGGTCAGGGACGAGGAATCGACGTCGAGGAGTATGACGAGGAGACAACAAAGATATGCAAATGAATGCGACTTGGTATCAACGTTTAACCATGGAAAAGAGAGTGCAATGAAGGATTCAGTGGCTGTCATTTTAGCAGCTGGCGAAGGGAAGCGGATGAAGTCTGCTACCGCGAAAATTCTTCATCCTTTAGCGGGAAAACCCTTGCTTTTTTATCCCCTCAATGCAGCCCGGAAGGTTAAGTCGCAGAAAATTATCGTGGTGGTTGGCTATCAAGGGGAGAAAGTAAAAAGAACTTTTTCCGACGAAGATATTATTTTTGTTACTCAGTGGAAACAATTGGGAACCGGTCATGCCGCAGCAAGCGCTCGTGATGCTTTGACCGGATTTAAGGGAGATGTTCTCATCCTTTGCGGTGATATTCCTTTAATTAAAGATTCTACGCTGGCGACATTGATTGCGCTCCACCAGGAGGCGAAAAATTTAGTAACGGTTTTAACGACAACGATGAAGAACCCGACCGGGTATGGGCGTATCGTTCGAGACCACGAGGGACTCGTCCAAAAAATCATAGAAGAGAAGGATGCTACGTCTCAAGAAAAAGAGATCTCGGAGATTAATTCAGGCATCTATTGCTTTGACGCAGAGTTTCTTTTTGAGGCCCTCGAATCGCTTTCCCGGCAGAATGCCCAAAATGAATATTACCTCACCGACACTATCGCGATCGCCCGGGACCGGGGAAAGAGCGTGGGTTCGGTGTGCGCTGCCGATGAAACCGAAGTAATGGGTATCAACAACCGGATCGAGCTTGCTCAGACAAGTGACGTTATGAGGATGCAGATTCTTGAGAAACTTATGCTCGAAGGCGTTTCCATCATTAATCCTAAAGATACTTATATTGACTTTGGTGTGACCATCGGGAAGGACACGGTTATCTGTCCGAACACCTTTCTCATGGGGAATACCGAGGTCGGGGAGAATTGCCTGATCGAACCCGGATGTCAAATCAAGGATAGTAAGGTTGGCTCCCAGGTAACCGTGCGATTGGCCTCCGTTATCCACGAAAGCATTATCCGGGATCGCGCGACGATCGGTCCTTTTGCGCATATCCGGCCAGGATCGGATGTGGGCGAAGGGGTCCGGATCGGAAATTTTGTGGAGGTAAAAAAAACTACTATCGGGAAAAATTCGAAAGCGTCTCACCTTACCTACCTGGGCGACACGACCGTGGGAAGCGAGGTAAATGTGGGAGCCGGAACGATCACCTGCAACTACAATGGCGTCTCAAAACACCAAACCATCATCGAGGATGGAGTCTTTATCGGAAGCAATACCGAACTGGTCGCTCCGGTAAAGATCGGCCGAGGGGCTCTTATTGGCGCGGGGTCAACCATCACCAAAGATGTGCCGCCTGAACATCTTGCGATCAGCCGAACGAAGCAGGTTACTATGAACCGGAAACCTTTTTTAGGAAAAAAAGAAGAGAAGGAGCCTTAAACGTGTGCGGCATCATCGGCTATATCGGGAAACGTAATGTTCAGGAAGTTCTCCTGAGCGGTCTCCGGAGGCTTGAGTACCGAGGTTATGATTCAGCCGGGATAGCTGTTTTCCATCAGAACACGATCGCCATCAGTCGCGCTGAAGGAAAAATCGAAAATCTGGAAAAGCAGGTGGAAAACAGTTTGTTTGACGGCAACGTTGGGATCGGACATACCCGCTGGGCTACCCACGGCCGGCCTTCAGAAGAAAACGCGCATCCTCATGTCGATGGCTCGGTGGCAATCGTGCACAATGGGATCATCGAAAATTACCTTTCCCTGAAGGAGATGCTGGAGAAGAAGGGACACACCTTTCAGTCCGAAACCGACACCGAGGTCATAGCCCATCTCATCAACCAATACTTCATGGAGGGAAAAAAGTTTGAAGACGCTGTCAGGCAGGCGCTTCAGAAATTGAAAGGCACGTATGGCCTCGGGATCATCTGTGAAAAATTTCCTCATATTCTTATTGCGGCCCGAAGGGAAAGCCCGATGATCGTCGGCTTAGGGGAAGGCGAGTACTTTATTGCCTCTGATATTCCGGCTATCCTCAATTATACCCGCACGATGATCTTTTTAGAGGATGGAGAGATGGCGGTGCTCTCGGAGCACGGGCTGAGGATTTTAACCATGAAAGGAAAGACAGTTCAGCGTGAACCCAAAATAATCTCGTGGGATCCGGTTATGGCGGAGAAGGAAGGGTATAAGCATTTTATGCTCAAGGAGATATGCGAACAACCCCGGGCAATCGCCGATACGATCAGGGGAAGAGTGGTTGAATCCACAAATGAAATTTTTTTTGAACAGATCACTCTTTCGCCGCAAGACATTAAGCAGATTGAACGGATCACGATTGTGGCCTGTGGAACATCATATCATGCCGGTCTGGTAGGGAAGTTTATGATCGAGGGACTTACGCGAATACCGGTGGAGGTTGATCTCGGATCAGAATTTCGCTATCGAAACCCGTTAGTGAATGACAAAACACTCATGATCCTTATTTCTCAATCCGGAGAAACGGCAGATACCTTAGCCGGTCTCAGAGAGGGAAGGCGAAAAGGAGCGAAGCTTCTGGCAATCTGTAACGTGATGGATTCCAGTCTGGTACGGGGATCTGATGGAGTTATCTATACCCGGGCCGGCCCGGAGATCGGCGTGGCTTCGACCAAGGCATTTACTACTCAAATCATTACCCTGTATCTTTTTACGCTTTACCTGGGATGGGCACGCGGCTCTTTTTCTGCCAAGGTTTTTTGGGAATTGATTGAAGATCTGCTCAAAGTTTCCCATCAGGCAGAACACATTTTGGCCCAGGAGAAAAAAATAAAAGAGGTTGCCCGGAGGTATATGGGATATAACAACTTTCTTTATCTTGGGAGGGGAATAAATTATCCGATTGCCTTGGAAGGCGCTTTAAAACTTAAAGAAATCTCTTACATTCATGCTGAAGGTTATCCTGCGGGAGAGATGAAGCATGGACCAATCGCCCTGATTGACGAACACACCCCAAGCGTGGTTTTATTGACCAAAAACGGAACCTATGAAAAGATGCTGGGAAACATCGAGGAAATCAAAGCCCGAGAAGGGAAAGTAATAGCAGTTTCTTCTTATAAAGAGAGGAGTTTGAAAAAGAAGGTTGATGAATTTCTCCTCATTCCTTCCAATAACCCTTATCTCACAGCGGTTCTGCTTACCATACCTTTGCAGCTTTTAGCGTATCATGTGGCAGTATTACGAGGCACGGATGTTGATCAGCCCAGAAACCTGGCGAAAAGCGTAACGGTTGAGTGACCATGAATTTTCAAGCACCATGTAACGCCACGGTCATTGGAAGTTTCCCTCACGCGGAGGCGGACGACGCCCTCCGCATTATCATGGAGTGTGTCCCCACAATCCCCGCGTGGCCTCAGCTTCCTTTTTATCCGGAAGAGCGGATGGTACGGCAATATAATGAGGGGATGCCGGGATTATGCAGGAGAGAGGATACCGTTTTTTTTGACACTTCACAACCAGGCTTTGAATCCGAGCTTTTCGAATTCTATGAAGAATATTTAAAGGCTCTCGACATGGAACAGATGCCTCTCGACTACAAACTGGGAATCTCTCCCGTTTACAGCCGGGGTTTTCATTCCTTGTGTAAGGCGTTAGCGGGGGGTGGTTGCAAGCCTTTGGCGGTCAAAGGACAAATCGTCGGTCCGTTAACGTTGGCGACTACGCTTACTGATCAAGATAGAAGGAGCGCTTATTATGACTCCCGGCTGAGAGAAGTAGTGATTAAGACTCTGGCGATAAAGGCCAGGTGGCAGATCCATCAGCTTCGCGGCCTGGGGGTCCCCATTATTATTTTTATTGATGAGCCATGCCTTTCTGCCTATGGGTCGAGTGCTTTTTTAGGTATTTCCGCAGACGATGTTAAAAACGACCTTCAGGAGATTATTGAGCAGATTCACCGTGAAGGTGCGCTTGCGGGAATTCACTGCTGTGAAAACACTGACTGGAGCTTACTCATAAAAGCAAATCCCGACATTCTTAATTTTGATGCCTACGGTTTTTTTGATCGGTTGATTTTATACGCTCAGGACCTGAGGGATTTTATCATGCACGATAAAATCCTCGCCTGGGGACTTATTCCCACGGGGAGCCCTGAAGATATAAAAAAAGAAACCGCCGGTTCACTTATTGAGAGGTGGAAGGGGTATGTAGTGGCATTAGAACGGCTTGATCTGGAGCGTAAGCGCATTGTCTCCCAATCCCTGATTACTCCAAGCTGTGGGACGGGAGCGTTAACTCCAGAGTTGTCGGAGCGGGTTATGCGCTTGCTTAAGGAAGTGTCAGAGGTTTTACAAAGAGATTATGGCGAGGATTAGTTTCTCCGCTTGCGCAAGGTGTCCACGCTTAAGATTCCTCGATCATAACAAAGAACCTGCAAGGCGAACGCGAACAGGAGCAGATCCCTGATGAAGTAAAAAATAGTGATTTTATAAACCCCGTCGGGAGAAAAACAGCCGCAGCTTATATCAAGACCTCGCAACAAGACTGATCCGATTGCTCCTAAAAACAGTGCCATGAGCACGGTTATCATGGCGATGCTCCCCCTGGAAAGGAACCCCACGAGCAGAAAAATTCCCGAGACCAGTTCCAGCCAGGGAAGGACAATAGCAAAAAGATTAACGGTCACGAGGGGCACGATGCGATAATTCATCACTGCCTGGGCGAATTGATCCGGATTAAGAATTTTACTCAAACTGGCGTAAATAAAAATAGCTCCTAAAAGCATCCTGCCGATTAAGGCAGTATACGGATGAGCGATGACTTTTTTCATTATCATCCCTCTCCCCTTTTTACAGGCATTCCATTTTCCCTCCACTCTTCCCATCCTCCTTCAAATACTTTCACCTGAGCGTACCCGTTTTCTTTAAGTAAAAAGGCCAGGTCTTCGGCATTAGAACATTCAAGCCCCTCACAATAAGCGATAATCTCCCGGTCAAACGGGATTTCTTTGAGAACAACGGAAGCTTTCTCGGCAAATTCATAATAAGGAAGGTTCTTAGCTCCAGGGATGTGACCTTCCGCATACTCATCCGGCGAACGGGCATCGAGAATGATAATCCCGGTCTGTTCAAATTTTTCCTTGAGCGTCTGGAGGGAGATTTTATTGCCTTGATTATCTTCAGAGGCAAGGGGCAAAAGTTTTGGTTTTAGAAGCGGGAGGCCATCAGAGCGAAAGAAATTGGTCACAAAAGCCAAAGCAGTTGCAAAAAGAAAAATTCCTATGCACTCTACAACAGATCGTTTCAGCATAGCAGGTAAAAGGGCTGCACCCAAAAAAATCTCCTGCCTGAGAAAAGAAGTTTTTGAGGCGAAAAAAATATTATTAAAGAGGTAATCCTAACCTATTCGATCTCTAAAGAATGGTCCATTTCAATGATCGGTTCACTGAAAATAATCACGGTCTGGGATATGGGTAACAATATCCGATGACGATTTTCTTTAATCTTTATGACCAGGTCATAATATCCTCTTTCGTTCGTCTGCTGAAGAACCCCCGGTGAACCTTTGAGCCCCAGAAGCTCATTATAGATAAAAACTTTCTCCATGGTGGTGTCCTTTGTTGAGATTATCAGACCATGTGGTTATCTTCTATAATCACCTAAATTTAATATTCTAATGCTTCACATTATACTGTATCACGAGGTGATTTTGTCAAGGAATTATTTGAAATCTATTGACAATTTCCTTTAAACAGCATATAAATTTTTTAATCTAAACAGCTTTTGGGTGCCATAGAAGAAAGCCGGGAATTACTTAATAAAATCAATTACCTGGGAAAAAGAATCGCTGAATTTGAAGCGGAGGTGCAAAAGGAGGTTGGGGACGTTCGAGGCGATACTTCTGTAAAAGGGAACAGCTTTTCTACCGAAAAGAAGGCCGGGTGATTTATTTAGAATTTAATAAAAGAGGATTGAGGGTCAATGCTTTTCACAAAACAAAGAAGGCCATATTACCAAATGAAAAGGTAAAGGGCCTTTTTTGCTTTTGCTCAGGAAAGGAACGCTTAAATTTACTGAACGGAGGATGTGCTGGTGGTTAAAAGAAAGACTCAAGAAGAACTGGAAAAAATGAAAATGATCAAAAAATTCGAGAAAGGAGAAGGCACAATGATATTCAATTTGACCAGAATAATCTTGATTTTTTCGCTCGCTTTGGGTTTTTCAGTAGGAACTGGATGTGGTCCTACTGGCCCTACTGTTGTTTGGACTGGTTGCCACGATAGTCCTTGGATTCAAGAAGGAACTGCATCTATTAACATAAATTCGGAACCCGGCAATGCAAAGGTATACGTGAATGATGTTTTTAGAGGATACACACCGACTACGATAAGCTTTGACTTCTCCGCTGCATGGCATCGTCCAATGAATATTGGGTTTGTGAACAACATAGGAAAATACGAGATTCCGTGTTCTGGCCGCTCGGATATCAGCTCCGATGACAAGGTGCATATAAGTTATATATAAAGAGGGTTATAAACGAAACGAAAAAACTTGGGTTCCAGATTTAAAGTTTGTCGAAAACCATTGGCACGATAATATTTCACACACTTTCAATTGGACAGTTTTTCTTGAAAAGGGGCCAGATATCGATTTGGATTTGAAACTCAAGATCAGACAATAAGTTAAGGTATAAAGTGCGACGTTCGTGTCCGAGCAGAATGGGTCAGACAGTGGAAGGGATAAAGTGGAGCCGTCCCTAAAATTATAAAATTTTTAACAACGGCGCCTTATGACGATTTTAAATTTTTCAAATTACGCATAAAAATTTATTTTCAAAATACAAAGTGCATAATTATTAGGAGAAAAAGAAATGCAACTATCGAAACTCATCGCGAAAATGGCAGCGGTAATATACCTTTCGGCGAGTCTTGGGGCATTTTTTGGCGCGGATTATTATCGCAAGGTCTCAGACGACCTGTTCAACAACGCAGGACTGACCTACCTGGCGGGTTTTGTGACCGTTATCATTGGATTGCTCATCGTAAATTACCACAATATTTGGGCGAAAAACTGGACTGTTCTGATCACGTTTCTCGGTTGGCTCGCGCTGCTGAAAGGAATTCTCTTGATCGTCTGTCCGGGATTTGTTCATAGCTTATCCGAGGGAATGTTCACCGATTGGGGCTTGAAAATTTTCCCATACTCTTCTTTTTGTCTGGGATTATTGTTCGGTTATTTCGGTTTTTTGTCGGCCCCAACTCCTAATAAACCACTCCAGTAGTGACTGAGTTCTCGCGTAAATTTATGATTATGAAATCCAGTGGACGCAAGATTTACATGATTTGTTTAATTGCCCGCACCGCTGATTTAGGTCGGTAGGTAACCCTTCAATAATTTTGTTATTCAGTTTTGTTCACCGTGTGGCTGGAGGATATTGACGATGCTGAAATGGTCAAATCCGGTCTTTGGTAACCTTGGTGCGCAGGCGGAAATTAGGGACGGGAGATGCTATTTGTCGGTGACGGATTGCCATCCACAGAAGGCACGAATCAGGAAGCGCATGGGCGAATTCCCCTGCAAATCGGTTGGCATAGCGTATTTTGAGGGGTTATTAAATGAATTGGGGCCCGCTATTCAGTATAAGTGCGGTGTTTGTCCGCCGGATGATCACTTGGATACGTTGTGGTGCCAAGGGGAAGTATGGATGGATGGAAAATGCGTTGAAAGTTCGCTCTCCGCTTGCACCCGATGAACCGGTGAAGCTAATGCCCCTAAAAAGCTGGGGAGCACGTCAAGTGCGCCGGGATAAACCAGTATAGACCAGGGAATGAGGAAGGGGGAGGGGAATAAAAAAGTGATAGGATTGGACAACATCCCCAACCTTATGCTACAATAACTTGTAATGAGAATAAAATGATCGAAATAAAATTAATTGGGTTGATTCAGCTTTGCTTCTCGTTCGGCAGAAGGAAAATAATGGTAGAAATTCGCAAAGAACAACCTGAGGATATTCCTATTATTCGGATTATCAATGAACGAGATGTCAGCCGGCCGCCCAAGACCAAACCGTTAGGCGACCCAGCATCCAAATCGAGAACTCTCGTCTCATTTTTCGCCGGGCATGACGGAGGCGGTCATTAGGGCAACCGCCTCTTTGCGTTAATTGACCACGGGGTAACTCAGAAAGAAAAAAGGTGATTTCATGGAACACAGCTCAACCAGTTCAACAATTAATCGCATTGGGTTCATCGGCAACTACATGCCGCGCCAGTGCGGCATCGCCACGTTTACCACCGACTTATGTGAGGCCATAGCCACCGAATACGAGGGCACGACCTGTATTGCCCTGCCCGTTAATGACCTCGAGGCCGGCTACGCCTATCCGGCCCGCGTTCGCTTTGAACTGACCGAGAAGGATATTGACTCCTACCGCCGCGCCGCAGACTTCCTGAATATCAACAGCGTGGACCTCGTCTGCCTGCAACACGAATATGGTATCTTTGGCGGGCGGGCGGGCAGTCACATCCTGGCTCTCCTACGTGAACTGCGCATGCCGATCGTTACGACTTTTCACACCATTCTGCATGATCCCGACCCCGATCAGCAACAGGTCCTGGAAGAAGTCGCGGCCCTGTCCGATCGGTTGGTCGTCATGAGTGAGCGCGGCAGGGAATTCTTAGAAAAAATTTATGGAATCCAGCCGGAGAAAATTGATTTCATCCCCCACGGCATCCCCGATGTGCCGTTTATGGACCCGAGTTTTCACAAAGACCTTTTTGGCGTTGAGGGCAAAACAGTCTTACTCAGTTTTGGTTTGCTCTCAGCCAATAAAGGCATCGAAACGGTCATCGCCGCTCTGCCCGCCATTGTGGC
>LQYC01004392.1_pt1 | contig 10947 bp, 13 predicted proteins | sample 661771 | NCBI WGS metagenome assembly LQYC01 (sample SAMN03483023, study PRJNA281117) | bioreactor metagenome | isolation source: benzene-degrading methanogenic enrichment culture from a contaminated... | place: USA: oil refinery in Oklahoma | collected 2011-05
GCGCTTCGCGCCTGGCCATCAAGCGGTTGCAGCGGACAGCCGTCCCCGCGAGCAAGCTCGCGTGTCCGTCAGCCGCTGATCCGCAGCACGATATGCTCTTAAGGAAATACGATGTCACGTGAACGGTTGATTCAGAAACTTTCAATTATTCAAAAACAATTCCAGTTAAAATTGGACGAAATTAGGGAAACCCACCAACATAAGGGGAACAAAGGCTCTAATGTTGAACAAATAATCCGAGACTTTTTGAAAGTCTATTTTCCTTCAGACAATAGGATTGGCCATGGCGAAATCATTGACAGCGACGGTGGAATATCTAACCAGATAGACGTGATAATGACAAATGCATATCACCCGCATATTAACGATTTGAGCCAGCCGAGTCTTTATTTTATTGAAGGGATTGCATGTGCAGGAGAAGTAAAAAGCATTTTAAACAGTGAGGACCTCAAAACGATATTGAGCAATTGCTTGAGGTATAAAAATTTAAACTTACGATTATCTAAAGGAATGATGATTCATTCGAATCATTCTGATACAAAACGATTCATCGAAAAAAGACCTTATTTTCTTTTTGCATTTGAATCCCAGTTAACCCTTAATACGATCTTTGAAAGAGTCTCAGAATTTAATAATCAAAATTGCCAAGAAATCAGACAACAAATAGATGCTATTTTTTTGCTAGATCGTGGGGCTATTATCAATTTTGGAGATGGACAAGGTTCATTTCAATTTAGAGATCCGCAGGGGAAGTCGCTGCCAGGACTAATAATACGGCCATTGGAAACTGAACCTAATTTACTATTCAGTTTTGTTACATGGATTTCAGCAGTTATTTATCGATTTACGATTTATGATAATATACTTATTCACTATCTTATGAAAGGACAGATGAGCTAAAAGCATATCAACGGCATTAAGGCGACGGCAAAAAGCCGCCGCGCCGCACAGTTCAACCGTTATGCGCAAGGCCGTGAATAGCCCGTCGAACCGAGACTGATTATGCACGCGACGGCAATCGCAAGAGCAAACTGCAATCGGGATCCCACTTGGTTTGACATCCTTCGCATTGTTTGTCTATGCAATCTTAGCAGCCTGTTATGAACAGTGGAGTATTCTCTATGGCGTGCCCATCCCTTTCCGACTTCCTCACGAATATGAACCAGCCGATGCCATGGCCTGAAAAACTCGCCAAGCTCTCACGCAACCTTTGGCGACGGGTTGTTCTGAGGCAGAACTGCTGCGGGCATGATGGGGAACCTGGTTGCTGAAAGGTATCCCGTGCGTCCCGTGCGGACGAAGCATCTCACGGCCATTCTCACTGAACTTGGGTTTTGCCACGAGGTAAAATATGATTCGCGTCACCGACACCATCACCCTTGACGAAAGGGAAATCTCGGAAGAATTCGTTCGTTCCTCCGGGCCCGGTGGACAAAACGTGAACAAGGTTTCCACGGCAGTGCACCTGCGTTTCAGCGTGGTCGGTTCTCCTTCTCTTCCTGAGGAGGTGCGGGTGCGGCTTATGAAACTGGCAGGCAAGCGGGTAACCTCGGAAGGCATACTGGTTATCGACGCGCAGCGCTTTCGCACTCAGTTACGGAACCGCCAGGACGCGATTCAGCGGTTGGTTGATTTGATCAGAAAAGCTGCGGAAAAGCCGCGGCTTCGACACAGGACAAAACCACCGGCCGGGGTCAAGGAGCGCCGCCTTGAAACCAAACGGATACGCAGCCGGATCAAAAAACAGCGGCGAAATGTTTCTTCATTAGACCTGTAGGGGCGACCCGCCGGTCGTCCCTACGCCATTATGAACAATTTGGCAAACCAACAAACAATCTATTCCAACAATCATACATTCATTCAAATTAGCCGTCATCAAACACATTGAAAAATCCCCTCTTGAGAGGGGTGTCACGAAGTGACGGGGTGTGTAGAGATACCTTACAGAAGAGAGCGCTGTGGTTGCGATAAATTTTTGGGGGGAGTGATCTTGAGGTGAAGATAGGCTTTTTCCGTGGCCCGGCGGCCGCTCGATGTCCGGATCAGATATCCCCGCTGAAGAAGAAATGGTTCAACCAGCTCTTCCAAGGTGCCGCTATCTTCCTGCAGAGTAGCGGCAATTGCTTCAATCCCTGCGGGGCCACCCTTATAATAGGTGAGGATCGCCTCTAAAAACTTCCGGTCTAAAATGGTTAAGCCGTCGGAATCTACTCCTTCTAAGCTAAGCGCTTTCTGAGCAACCTCGCCATCAATTGTGCCGTCGCCTTTAACCTGACTATAATCCCTTACCCGCTTAAGCAGATGATTGGCAACCCGCGGCGTACCCCGGGCGCGCCGTGAAATTTCATAAGCCCCTTCATCATCAATCGCTACTTTGAGGATAACGGCTGACCGTTTTATGATTAAAACGATCTCATCAATCGTGTAAAAGCCCAGCTCCCGGACAATGCCAAAGCGCTCTCGCAAGGGCCGGGAAAGAAGTCCGGAACGAGTTGTCGCCCCGATCAAGGTGAACCATTCGAGCCGGGAACGGTAGGTGCGGGCATTTGCCCCTTTATCAAAAATAATATCCATGGCAAAATCTTCCATCGCCGGACAAAGAAGTTCTTCCACAATCTTGGGTAAGCGGTGGATCTCATCGATAAAAAAAATATCCCCCCGTTCCAATGAGGTCAAAATACTTACTAAGTCTCCGCCTTTCTCCAAAGCCGGGCCGGTAGCATGATGAATTCTCACCTCCATCTCCCTGGCGACAATGTTGGCAAGGGTGGTTTTTCCCAAACCCGGAGGGCCCTGAAAAATAATGTGGTCAAGCGGCTCTTGCCTTTTTTTGGCGGCCAAGATAGCGATTAAAAGCGAATCAACCACCTGTTGTTGTCCGATGTACTCTTTGAGTCGCTGCGGCCGCAAGCTCAGTTCTTCCTGAGCCACTCCTTCCCCCGCGTCCTTTTGAGCATCGGACTGAAAGGCTTCTTTTAAATCAAAGGAATGAACGTTATCAGACATAGCGCATCTTAGCTTTTAGCTTTTAGTTTTTTCCTTAAAACTTAACCCTTAACCCCGAATCCTTATTTCTTCTGGTTCCGGTATACTTCCTCAAAAATTTCCTCCGGTGAACTCAGGTGAGGATTGCGGCTCAAGGCTTCCTGGATCATCTTCAGGGCTTCCGCCCGCTTATGGCCCAGCTGTTGCACCATCACTTCTAATACTTGTTGAGCATAATCTTCTTTCTCCTGGGGCAGGGAAAGCGGAGCCTCTGCTTCTATGATCAACGCGAACTTGGCCATCTTCCCGTAAAGGTGGGCAATGATTTTATCCGCCAACTTTGGACCTAATCCTTTTATTTGGACCAGAAAGCGGCTGTTGCGTTCTTCAATGGCCTGCGCAATCTGGTGAATCGGACACGTTATCAGCTTGATCGCTTTCGTGGGACCGATGTCCGATACTGTAATAAGCCGTTCAAAAAATTCCCGCTCAGCTTCCCGGTTAAATCCGATAAGCATGGGCCGCGGCTGTCTTTCCGGGTGGTAATAGGAAATATAGAGCGCCACCTCATCGCCATCGTCCCCGGCTCTTTTGCCGTTAAAGGTTGCCCGGACAATGGGAGGAACCATTACGTCGTAGCCCACGCCATGGGTCACAACGACTACCCTATCCTCTTCAACCTTCCACAGTTTCCCTTGAAGATAACTTATCATCTTTTTTTGCCTTTACCATCGAACCGCGTTTGCCCGGGAAAGGCCAACCAAAGCCAATGCTAAGGCATCGGAAGCGTGTTCGGATTTTATCTGTTCCTTAATTCCCAAAATTTTTCGCACTGTTTTTTCAACCTGGTCTTTATTTGCCCGTCCGTTTCCCGTAAGCGCCGCTTTTATTTCCGTTGGTTTAAGCTCCATCACCTCAAGGTTATTATTGGCCGCGGCCAGGGCTACGATTCCCCGTACCGCGCCTAACTGTAAAGCTGCCTTAGGAAATCGGGGCAGCACAAATACATCTTCTAAAATTAAAAGCTGGGCATCCCATTTTTGGAGGATTTTTTCAAAATCAAGAAAGATACTCTGGAGTCTTTGAGGGGTGGGGTCTTTTGGATTTGTCGAAAGACAATCCCATGCTCGCGCGACACCTTTCTTGTCAACAATTTCGATAACACCGTATCCTGTCTTCGCGAGCCCGGGATCAACGCCGATTGCTCTTAGTTTAGCCACTCATTTTCTCCAGAAGGTCTTCAGCAATATCAAAATTGGCATACGTCTTTTGCACGTCGTCCGAGTCTTCGAGCGCGTCCATAAGCTTAATCATTTGCTCTGCTTCTTTCCCTTCCAGTTTTACCGTGTTTTTGGGAACCATCGTGATTTCCGCCAACAGGTATTTAAAGTTCTGCTGTTCCAGCGATCCTCGCACGACTTCAAATTTTTTTGGATCAACAATCACTTCAAACGTTGTTGCCTCTTCTTTAACATCATCTGCTCCGGCTTCTAACGCAGCCTCAAAAAGTGTTTCCTCATCCACCTGACCTTTTTCAAAAACGATGAGTCCTTTTTTATCAAACAGCCAGGAAACACAACCGGTCTCTCCCAGGTTGCCGTTATGCTTTGAGAAAATATGCCGAATTTCTCCTGAGGTTCGGTTTTTATTATCAGTCAACTTGCAGTATCAGCCAGAGGAGAAGAAGGGGAAACCCACTTCATAAACAATTTCTTCCAGGCTTCCGCCTTCGATTTCTCCGGTACCTTTCTTGATTGCCCGTTCGATATTATCCTTGGGCATATTTTCCGCCTTGGCGGCTGCGATCGCGGTCCGAAGCCGAGAATTTCCCTCCAGGCTTCCTCCGCCAATGCGGGCGGCGATTGTTATTTCTTTAATCAGCCGTGAAAAAATTTTCCCTCTTTTGGCATCTAATGCCCCTTTTTTTCTTTTAATCGTGCTCCATTTGGAATGTCCTGACATACTTTTGTCCCCTGCAATAAATAATAAGGTTCCTTAAAAAGGGTAAGACTCGGTTTCGGACGCACTTTTTCTGCGGAAAAAACCATAGTTCTCAAGAGTTAGCATCAACAATTTATACCATAGTCGCTTTTCATTGCAAACAAAATTTTAATGTCTCTAAAAACAATGTAAACCCCGTTAGAAGGATTTCACACGGAGCATTCATCCCGTTACCCCCATTAGATATTTAACATCTAACCGGGCAAGCGGGGCATTTCTAACGGGGTAAAGAAAAAGGAAAAGGCCAAACATTATAAAAAGAAAGCAATAAGCAATTGAAAGAGGTTTCCAAAACGAAGAAGGGTAACGGAGTAACAAAAGACCAAGCCTTAACCCGTGCAAGCATAAAAACAAAGGCAAAAAAATAAACTTCCGGAGTTAAAAAAACAGAGATTTGGAAATAACCTTATTGTCCACATGATGCTAAGGCTTTTTCATAGGCTATGGTGGAAAATCCGCGGATTTTCTGGTCACAGATAACCGCAAAGGGTACGCCTCTTCCCCCATCCAAATCGTTTTTCCGGCGAGCAGCCTCCTCGTCTTTTTCAATGTCGTACTCAGAAAAAGAAATTCCTCGCGAACGGAAAAAATTCCGAGCATCCTTACAATAGGGGCACCAGATAGTCGTGTAAAGCTCTACCGTGATATCCTGCGGCTGGGTTCGCTCCTCTGCTGCCGCAGTAGGTGCGTTGCCGCTTTCAGAGTTCGGAGTATTCTGCGCGGACGGAAGAATGGAAGGAGGATTGGGTTTGAAATTCGCAGGCGATTCGATCTCCACCAAAGTGCTAATGCCTTGCGAAGGTGGAGAATCCGAAAGGTGGACAACACCGTGATCGTCAACCCATTGATAGGTTTGGGCGTTTGCAACAATCGCCATGACAAACACCCCGAAGCAAAAAATAAACAGCGTTTTTTTTCTCATCAGCAAATCCTCTCCCTTTTGAAAATACTCGGTCCTTTTCGAAACAAGACCCGGGTTTGAGAAAAAATCTTAGGGATTAAGTAGGTTAAATCCGGTCTTAGCGTCAAAAATCCTTTTCCCTTCACAATCACGCAGCTCAAACAAAATGACTTCCATGATTTCCCATACCTTTACTCCGGTCCGGATGCAGCCGGTAACGGCTTTTCCGTTTCTTCCGCACGCCATATGCATATGGAGAGAAGGATTCCCCTGATCATCAGGAAAAAGCGTTCCTACGCCGGCGACTTCATGGACGCCCTCTAAAACGTGTGTCATAGGATGTACCGGCCGCGCATCGCCCTGCGTGGGACCTACCACAAACGCGCTTTTATCGTCCGCTCCGCCCACAATAATCAATGCCGCGGCTTTGACAGACTGTTCCCGGGCAAACCGTTCGATTTCCTCGTGTACGATTTCTCCGTTCTCAAGGCGAAGAATGAAAATGCGTCCAGGTTGCGCTAACGAATACTTCATCGCAAGAACATATTATGCAAGGGGTGAAGTTTTTGTGGTTTTGTCGGCTTCTTTTGCCACAGGATTTGCCTGGCGATTTTCCAGATTATGCCTCTTGATAACACCCTCAACCTCTTTTTGCATGGGTTGTTTTGCTTCCTCAGCCTGAAGTTTCTTTTTGCGACCTTCTATCTTATACCGCAGAAGCCTTTCTTTTACCTCCTCATCATCCTGTATCCTTTTGTCAAGCCTTTCAACAAGAAACACCGCGAGTAAGCACAGTAAAACAACCGCAAGCTTCATTGTTCCCTCAAATTCTACAGCGGCATAAAAAGCAAAGACTACCAGCAACAGTTCAAAAAGAGAAATAATATGCATAAGTTCTCCTCCTTTCTTTGCTAAGGCATGGTTCCTCTCTCTTCTTTCTCCTCACATACTCTTCGCAAAAACCTTACTTCTTGAACCGCTTGTGTGCCCCCACCCCTTACCGGCATTTTGCCCCACAAGGTGCTGCTGCCTACAAAGCACGTCATCTCATTCTATCAGATATCATTTATCTGGCCCCTTTCTATCTCTTGGCCCGGTATTATGCTCATCATACAATAAGTTATCACCAGTGTAAATTACTTTTGGAATTTCCCTCTTTTTTGTATAAAATAAAAAGGCCCTACGAGACAAACCTTATCAAAAGGACCGGAGGGTGAGAACCTTTGCCTGCATTTTTTTGCTTCTTTGCGTGTCCGGGATGGTGATTGGCCTCCACGGGCAGGGCTTTGCTTCCGTGCCTTTGTTAAAGTCTATACGCTTTGAAAAATCTTCCGATGCTGAAAAAGTTTTTTTTGAATTAAACGGGTTTTACCCGCCTGAAGTTTTTGGGCTCACAGGAGACCAACCTCGCGTTGTGTGCGATTTTAAAAAGGTGAATCCGGAAAAGTCACTTACAAAGGTCCTGGAGACGAACGGCACCTTCATCCTGCGTATTAGGGTAGGAATCTATCCCCCCCCTGATCCCAAAATAAGAGTAGTCTTAGATTTGGTTCCTCATAAAAATTACGATATAGAACAAATCTTCTTTCAAAAAGATACCACTTTTGCCCTTACCATCCGCCCTGAAAACGCCAAAAAATCATTAAGTGGCAGGCCCTAACACCCTTACACCGTTAGAAATGCCTCGCTTGCCCTGTTAGATCTCAAATATCTAACGGGGTGAAGAAGCACGGGGTAAACTTAAAAATTCTTACACTTTCTCACACGGGGTAAATGCTCCGTGTGAAAGCTCCCTTCTAACAGGGCTTACTGCTTTCCCCGTGCAAAAAAATTTGACAATCTTCTAAAAACCAACCTTTGATTTTTTTGTTTTTTGGGATATATCTATCCGGACTTGGTTTAAAGATGTTTAAAGGTTTTGATAAAGGAGGTTATAGCATGTGGAGTTGTCATACTATCAGAAACAGTTTTTCTCGTTCAGGCATTTTTGTTGGGATAAAAAGCAGAGCAATCATTCGCGTGATGGCCGGCCTCTGTTTATTCCCTTTTGTCCTGGCTTTATCCGGCACTGCTTTCGCGCAACAGAACTTTACCTTTGGTCAGGTTGTCGCCAAAGCGCAGCAACTGGTTCAATATCCGTATAACCCTAAAGCCGGAATGGTTCCGGATTTTTTATTAAACATTAAATACGATGCCTGGCGGGATATCCGTTTTAAACCGGCAAAGTCTTTCTGGCGGGACGAACAGTTACCCTTTAATGTGCAATTCTTTCATCCCGGCTTGTATTTTCCTCGGGAGGTGACCATCAATGTGGTAGAGCACGGTGGGGTCAAGAAGATTCCTTTTTCCACTGATTTATTTGTGTATGAAAAAATGTCTGCTCCGCTCAAAAAAAAGATACCATCCAACTTAGGTTTTGCGGGATTCCGTCTTCATTATCCCATCAACACCCCTACGTATTTTGATGAAGTCATTGTGTTTCTCGGAGCCAGTTATTTTCGGGCAGTGGCGCAAAACTCCCATTATGGTCTTTCGGCCCGGGGGATTTCCATTAACACAGTCTCTTCCGCACCCGAGGAATTTCCGTATTTTAAAGAGTTCTGGTTGGTCAAGCCCCTTCCTGACGCAAAACAAATCACCATCTACGCCCTGCTCGATGGTGAAAGCGTTACCGGCGCGTATCAGTTCATTGTTCACCCCGGGAAAGAAACCCTTGTCGAAGTTAAGAGTACCATCTTTTTGCGGAAAAAGGTAGATCGAATAGGAATCGCGCCCATGACGAGCATGTTCTTTTACGGCAAAAACACCAACACGCGTCCGGTAAATGACTTTCGGCCGGAAATTCACGACTCAGACGGTTTGCAGATTGCTCTCGGTTCAGGCGAATGGCTCTGGCGGCCTTTGAAAAATCCCGGCGCCATAACCAACAACTGGTTTTTTACCACTAACCCCGCAGGGTTCGGCCTCATTCAGCGGGACCGGGATTTTGATCACTACCAGGATCTGGAAGCACACTACGAAAAACGGCCCAGCGTGTGGATCGCCCCCAAGGGCCCGTGGGGAGAAGGTTGGGTGGTGCTCCTGCAAATTCCCTCACAACGTGAATTTGATGATAATATGAATGCCCTGTGGGTTCCGACGCATCCCCCGGAGCCAAAACAGCCTTTGTCCTTTGATTATACCATGAGCTGGCATTATCCTGATGCCACTCGCCCACCCGCCGGACAGGTTGTCGCCACTCGAACGGCAGATGGCACAACCAAACGTGCCCAGAAATTTGTCATTGATTTTGCCGGAGGCGATTTAGAATCAATTCCGGCGAATAAACCGCTTACCGCTGTTGTTTCCGTTGATCCCCGCGCCAAGCTGGTAGAACAACAACTGCAGAAAAATATCATTACGAACGGATGGCGGCTGGTATTTGAAATAAGTGTGGACAATGAAGAGTTGCTGCAAAAAGTGCATCTGGGGACTGAGCCGGCTATCGAACTTCGGGCATTTCTCAAAGACGGTGAGAAAGTCTTAACCGAGACCTGGAGTTACGCCCTTCAACCATAGATATCCGAATTTAACCTGGTCTTGGCAAACCGGAATCAAACGAACAGGGTTAAAGTCACCTGACCTCCGGCAGAGCCGGGGGTTTATCCATGATTATTAGCTTTTTTTTGATTCAATATTCGTTCCCTATTTATTTTGTTAACAATCAATTTCACAATAGAATCATCTAAATCACCAGGGTTTAGTATCCGCGTTTTATCCCCGTCAAGCTTGACAGAGATCTCCCTATTGTTACAAAAAACACTAATAATATCCCTTTGATCTCCATGCCGATAAACGATATACCGGGCAGGAAGACGGGGGGCACTAAGTAAATCCCCTGCCCATATGGAGGTACACTGTTCACCGGAAATAAGATTTTTTAAACTATTGCACAAGTCAACTTGTTGAAAGGGACGGTTTTCCACAACCCCACCATGGTCTCCATAAGAAATTATGAAAGGTATTCTTGCCAATGCCCTCGTTACTTCGGTTTGTTTCTTTTCTGCACGTTTCAAGGGGACCATTGCATGATGATCTCCCAGAATAATTAAAATCCCATCTTTGAAGAATCCGATCTGCGATAATTTTTTGTAAAACAGACCAAGTTGTTTATCTACATATCTAAAAGTTTCTGATTCTGAATATTTGTCATTTTCGGGATTTATATAGGGATTATGACTGCTTACTGTCTTTACAAACAGGAGATAAGGTTTATCGGACTGATTTTGAACAACTCTGTCAAAAACTCTATGGTATAGAGCTTCGTCCGGCGCGGCTTGAAAATGATATCGCTTCCAATTATTATAGTATGGGTATTCATGGCCTTCTATATAATCAAAACCAATGCTTTTGGCCCAGTTTCCTGTATCCGAAAAATTCAGATCAGCAGAAGTAATAAATTCAGTGGTATATCCATTCATTCGCGCGACCTGTGGAAGAGAATTGGGAACACCATAATAACCTCGAAAAAAATTGGATCCTTTGTTTCTTGTTTGTTTAAAAGGCCCATAAATAGGAAATCTACCTGTTAACAGTGATAACTCAGCGTCTTCAGTGATAAACCCATTTGAATAAAAATTTTTAAAACTTAAATTATTTTCGGCAATAGCATCTATGTTCGGAGTCCAATTGTTTATGCCTGAAAAAAAATTACTCTGGTATGAAGAAAGCGATTCCACCATCAAAATAATAAGGTTCTTCTTTTGCGGTTTACGTTTTACACACGACTCATTTTCTTTATACGATTTATTTGCCATAATGTTACGTATAAATTTTTCGCTGTAAAAAGAATTTTGAGATTCTATTACCGAATTATATTCGGCAACATTTCTATACATCCACGAAAGAGCATAACCCTTATCATCACGCAAACAAAACGAAACTGCCAGGATTGATAAAGTTAACAAAAATATACCGTGTGTTCTATGATGCTGTCAAGTATTTTCTGCAAATTTGTGTAACGGCTTTATTCTCAACGGATTTCATCATTTTCAGTTATGCTGCCTTCGCATATTTTGATG
>LQYC01004318.1_pt1 | contig 10886 bp, 9 predicted proteins | sample 661771 | NCBI WGS metagenome assembly LQYC01 (sample SAMN03483023, study PRJNA281117) | bioreactor metagenome | isolation source: benzene-degrading methanogenic enrichment culture from a contaminated... | place: USA: oil refinery in Oklahoma | collected 2011-05
TGCCACTGAAAAACTCTACAATAAGATTCTTGCATCTCTGGCAACAGCAAAACTAAAGAAAGCAGCATGATTTTTCGCTCAATTAAAGTAATAAACTTATGTTTTTTTAAAAATAAATGATGAGAGGAACGTGCCATGATAGTATCGATGCCCGATAACCAGGGGCATTTCGGCCCGTTTGGCGGAAGGTATGTGGCTGAGACGCTCATGCCTGCTGTCTTAGAGCTGGAAAAGTCTTACAAGCGGTATAAACGGAACAAGGAATTTTTACAGGAGCTTAATTATTATCTTAAGGAATTTGTGGGACGGGAAACCCCGCTTTACTTTGCCCAGCGCCTGACTGAAAAACTGGGGGGAGCGAAAATATATCTCAAACGGGAAGACCTCAACCATACCGGAGCCCACAAAATTAATAACACCGTGGGCCAGGCTTTACTCGCCCGGCGGATGGGCAAAAAGCGTATCATAGCGGAAACCGGGGCCGGACAACACGGCGTGGCCACTGCCACTGCCGCGACCATCTTTGGGATGGACTGTCACATCTTCATGGGCACCGAGGACATAAAACGCCAATCCCTGAATGTCTTCCGGATGAAACTCCTGGGGGCGGAGGTAGTGCCGGTTGCCGCGGGAACGAGGACCCTGAAAGACGCCATGAATGAAGCCCTGCGGGACTGGGTGACCAATATCCGCAACACCTATTACCTCATCGGCTCGGTTGCTGGTCCCCACCCTTACCCCATGATGGTGAGGGATTTTCAGTCTGTCATCGGCCGCGAAGCCAGAAAACAAATTCTTAAACAAGAACGAAGGCTCCCTGATCTTTTGGTTGCCTGTGTTGGCGGGGGAAGCAACGCCATGGGTTTGTTTTATCCCTTTAAAGATGACCCGGAGGTAAAAATGGTGGGAGTGGAAGCCGCCGGGTTAGGCCTTTCCACCCAAAAACATGCGGCTTCAATCAGCCGGGGAAAAATCGGGGTGTTTCACGGAAGCAAAAGTTATCTGCTCCAGGATGAGCATGGCCAGATTCAAGAGGTTCACTCGGTTTCTGCTGGGTTGGATTATCCCGGCGTAGGGCCTGAACATAGTTGCTTCCATGAAATAAAACGAGCGGAATACACCGCGATCACTGATGAAGAAGCCATCGAGGGATTCCATGTTCTCACCAAAACCGAAGGTATTATCCCTGCCCTGGAAAGCGCGCATGCCGTTGCTCAAGTCATTAAAATGGCGCCAACGATGGACAAAAACAAAATTATAATTATTAATCTCTCCGGCCGGGGAGATAAGGACCTCAATATTGTGTCCGAACAAGCGGGGGGGATAAATCCATGAGTCACATAGAAGGAGTCTTTAAAGAGTTGAAATCAAGAGGCAGGAAAGCGCTTATCACTTACATTACGGTCGGGGATCCCCATATTTCGGTTTCTAAGGAAATCATCAGGCAATTAATCGAAAGCGGAGCAGATATCCTTGAACTCGGCGTACCCTTTTCTGATCCCACTGCTGACGGCCCGGTCATTCAGGCCGCCGCCCAGCGCGCCCTGAAAACCGAAGTTAACCTTAATGATATTCTGGCGCTGGTAAAAGAAATCCGGCAGGTTTCCCAAATTCCCCTTATCCTCTTCAGTTATTACAACCCGCTTTTTGTGGTTGGGGCGCAAGAAATTACCCGAAGAGCCAAAGAAGCTGGGGTGGATGGTTTTTTAGTGGTGGATCTCCCGTATGAGGAAGCGGATGAATTAAAAAAATATACTGATCAAGCTGGTTTGGACCTTATTTTTCTGCTGGCCCCTACCAGTAATGATGCCCGCATCAAAATGATCTCCCGGAAAGCCCGGGGCTTTCTTTACTACATTTCTATGACCGGGGTGACTGGTTCCACACTCTCCTTTGGGCAGTACATCGAGGAGGACATCCAGCGGATAAAAAAATATACCGATTTACCAATAGCGATCGGTTTTGGGATCTCGACCCCCAAGCAAGCCGAGGCGATGGGAAAATTTGCTGAGGGAGTGGTGGTAGGAAGCGCGATCGTCAGGATCATTGAAGAAAACCGCGATTCCCCGCAACTCTTAAAAAAGGTCGGGGAATTTGTCGCCCGGTTAAAAAAAGCTTTATGAGGATGCCTTTAACCTTTTCAAAATCAGCTCAGCCACTTTTTCCCCGGAAAGGAGCATTCCCCCAAAAATAGGGCCCATCCGGTAGGATCCGAAAGCAGCATTAGCCGACATTCCTGCTACATAGACATTGGGATAAACCTCTTTGGTGTTTTTAAGGGTCATGGTCTCGGCAATCTCGGCATTCATGGACCTTTCCCCCATAATTTTTCCGGTTTTGGTGAGCAGCGGTTTGTTACTCTTTTTTTCAATAATCTTTAAAACTTCAAGCCCATGGCCGGTTGATTCCACCACAAATCGTGCCCCAATGGTCAGAGGATCCACATGGAGTCCGGCTATTTCAACCGCGCTCCAATTAATCACCAGCCCGGTCACCTTATCTTTTGTGAGTTTAACATCTTCCACGCTCATGCAGTTAAAAATTGTTGCTCCGGCTTTAACTGCCTGGGAAGTTAAGGTAGAAATTGCCTCCACCGAGTCGGCAGTATAATAATTTTTCTGGTAAATTTCAGATCTTATCCCCATCTCGTCGAGAATTTTTTTTGCTTCTTCTTGCACCACAATTTCATTAAACATCATACCCCCGCCCCACATGCCGCCACCGATAGAGAGTTTTTTTTCATAAACCGCAACCCTGACTTTTCTTTTCGCCAAATAATAAGCAGCCGTCAGTCCCGCCGGACCGCCACCGGCAATCGCGACATCTATCTGAAGGTTATTCATCAGTTTTTTAAAATACCGGTCAACGATTGCACGAGTTATAACTATTTCATCTAACATCCTAAGCGCCTTTCTCCAAAAATTGATAAAAAATAATTAAATAATCCTCCCCTTTGAGAAAGGGGAGTTAGAGGGGTTGTATTATATTTTTTGACTCAATTAAAACCTGCGCCTTAGAAAATAAAGAATCACCCCTGAAAAGTCAACCACATTATTTTTTCAAACCCCGGGCAAATCAAAAACCCTCAAAATAAGCTTTCTTTCGCACGTACATTTTCTTCTTGACAGGAGTTCTATTTATTATCAAAAAAAAGACTTGACCCTATTCCTTTCTCCTACATCCGGTTATTGACTCAATCATCACCAAAGAGCAAACGCTGTTTTGGCTCCATGTGCTTGTCCAAGCCTTCCGCGTGAACAAGTGCGTCAGGCAATGGCAATCGTTCCAACGCCCGCGGTTCTACCTTGATGGCATCGCTGCCGTAGGATTTCCCAACTTTTCGCAGATTGGCAATCGTCTCGGGGTTTGAAAGCACCTTCCAGAGGTGCTCGACAAATTCAGAAGACGTGTTTTTTGGGTAGATGCATAAAAGGCATGTCAGTGGCACCACTTGAGCACGATTTCTGATGAAACGCGTATTCCTCCTGCCAAGATAGGCGAACATGATAGGCGGAATATTGCGTGACTCCATTCGATGCCACGGTTTTCGTGTCTTGATGAGTGTTTTATTAGGCAGTCCCCGACTCTCACCTTCCTGAAGATAACGCTTTACATGCACCGGGAGTTGATCAAGCGGTAATCTTTTGACGTCCAACAATCGTGTCGGCCTTCCACTCGCATCGAGACGTTCAACGTCTTCTTGGTCGAAGCTCTCTCCGTTGATATCCCTCATTCTTCCGACGGCCTTTACCAGCAAGGAATCGGGAATACCCAGTTCCTTGGCCCGTGCAGATGTCAGGAAAAAAAAGTCGTTATCACCTGTGACAATGCCGCGCATAACTGAGGCAAAGTCCCCCAGCGTGTACTTATGTTTAGGGCCATCTGAGGGGGGTCTTGACAACCCTGTCGCCAAAGCCTCGGACAGCAATCGGCGGTGGACTTGAATCCCTTTGTATTTCTTGTGCGCCCGCCCCGAAACGAGGTCAATCAATTCCGATGAATCACGATCAAGGCATTTCACCCAATCAAACTCGGTTGCCGGCTTCGCATTGCGAATGAGAAAGATGAGTGCATTGGTGTCAACATCGGGGAAGGGGGTGGCTTCTGGCGCGAACGCGATGACAGCGTCCAATCTATATTGAGAACAAATCCACTGCCAAAGGGCATGAGCAAACACGCCCTCACAGATGTCGGCTGAGACAATGTAAGCGAGGCGACCTCCGGGAGCCAGGGTCTGGAGTGCCCTGATCAGGAAATACACATGCAATCCAGCCCGCCCGTCAATATGCCGCCCGGTAGCACTCCGAGCGAACTCGCGCAAGTTCACCTTCTGCATTGGTGTGAGACGATGATGACGGATATAAGGAGGATTGGCAATTATGGCTGGAAAGAGCTGATCTGGAGGGTCAAGTACGAAATCCCGAAGCTCCACATTCTGCAAGTCGCCCTCCTCCAATCCGGCGTTCTTTGCTTGGCGTATAACGTTGAGGTCAATATCGCGTCCGAATAACTCGAGATTGAAGCGGTGTAACAGTGCGTAACGCTTTGCAGCGCGAAAAAAGACTCCCTCGCCAAGGGCGGGGTCAAGCATTTGTTTAGGTCTATCCTTGAGCACATAGGCTACCATAAAATCCGCTGTCCAATCGGGCGTCCAGAATTGCCCTTTCGTCCGCAGTATTTCCCTCTTGATTCCAGAGCGAGGGAGCTTGTATGTGCTTACGTCAGGCATCGTGTTCTACTTAATCGAGTCCAAGAGAGACAATGCTTCTGTGGACAATTTCGATTTTCCGCCAACAAATCGTACATACGGAAGAATGTGTCCATTCTTGTCAGTGATGGAATCCGCCACCAATTGGGGCTCTTCGACAGTCGTTGCCAAAGGGTAACCGTGTCTGTAATAAATCTTGTAAATTACCTTTTTCGTCGTTGCACCACCCGGGGCTTGAAACACCTGCTCAGTAGGTTCAATATCGCCCCCCAAAAACAGTTTCTCTGCGTCCGCAAGTGATATGCCGAACGCCTCGTCAAAGAATGCATGCCAAACATGAATCGGTATTACCCTCTTTGTCTGCCAGTTCTTCAATGGCGCTCTGTCTTCCTCCTTGATGATAATTGTTGGGAGAACGGACGTTTTCTTCAGACCGTACCGTCCGCCCAGCCGCTTTTGTGGCGTGAGCGGTGTTGCGTAATCAGGCATTTGCTTGGCCCGCCAAAGGCTATTTTCACATTCAACCGCTATGACTGCATGCTCAAGCAAGTCCTGCATCTTTGTGTCGTCTTCCGAAGTGAATGGTAATTCGCTTAATCCCTTGAGTTCTTTTATAGCAGACTTCACCTGTGGTTTGTCCTTGGCACGGTAAACCAACAAATCCGGGCGTTTGATGTTGCCAAGACCGGCCTTCTCCAGCCGCTCGAAGTATAATTCAAATGCGCGGACATCGTTGTCCGGTGCGGTTCCGCTCGGACCATACGGCAGGGCGAAGTACTTACCGGTCGCATTCACCGCTTGAGTCAACCGTTCTTCGCTCCAGACTCCTTGAGACCACCGCATCAAAAAGTCGCTTCCGCGGAGGCGTCGTGGATTGAGGAGGAAATCCGCCCAAGGAGCTTTGCCCATTGCCCGTAGTGTTATGCCAATATCTTCCATCGAGACGGATAAGACTCTCTCAAACGGATGTTCTGAATGTCTGTTCATGTCTTTCCTTTCTTGAGCTAACGCTGTTTATATTGATCCGTATAAAACCCCGTTGTTAAGAATTTTATAATCTTACGGACATCCCCTTTCTTTGCCCCAGCGAATAGTTGGGTGTTTCACTTATGTGATCTTATACCCCGATTTTTCCAAGCGTCTCAATAAAAGAGATGCTAATGAAAGGTGATCCATGCAAGTGTCAGGATCGTCTTTGACCGAATGTTCATGACCACGCGGGTTTCGAATAGCAAGGATAGAACCAGCGAAAAGGAACTGATAACCCTTCTGTTCATCCTTTTCCGATGTTGTTTTACATGGTGTTAACTGAATTATCGGGGAATTCTCGGGAAAAACTTTCATCATGAGCTTGTATCCGGATTCCGCGTCACCTGATAGGCGCTGTATTTCTTTGTCGACAAACTTCAAGGCCTCGAACGTTGATTGTGAATAATGTCCATCATCAAATAGGTCCCGCACTACCTGTGGCAACTTCGGGTGGATATCCCGTGAATCAAATGGGTGTACTTCCTCAGCCGGTTGTGGACGAATCTCTGTAAACTTGGCTGCGCTGCGAACGATATATTCAAAGGTGGCGAACAAATTAGCCATTCAGTAGGTTTTCCTTGATACTCTTGAAGATTCGATCGTAAGTTGCCTGGTCTTCGGCTACGGGCAAGTTTATTTCTATCCGAACCGTCAATCCAATATACTTGATTTGATTTTTAAAAGAGTCTGGTGTAGGTGACACCTTTTGTTTTTTTTCTGTCTTTGATTTAATATTTGTCCCTGCCATTTTCTGTTTGCGGGGTGCGTTTGAACGTGCACCAGGCACTTCACCGTGTCCGGCAAATGCCGCAAGAGTCTGAAATGTTATTGCCTGTCGGTACCCCACAACGGAGCTTGTCTGGTTGGATTCACGGAAATATGTGATCAGAGCATCTGTATCAAGTTCCCACGTCTTATCACCATGAAGCGAGAAGAGGTCCGAATAGGCCTTCTTCATTATTTGGCTGAGTTGGTCGCCAAATGCAGCATTGTCATGTTGTGTAAAGACCTTACGAGCCTCAGGGGTTGGGGTTCCTTCCTCATCGACCAATTTAAGAAACTTGAGGATATTAATTAGATACGACTCGTTCTTCGGTGCAATCCCAAGTTTTTTAAGGACAGGAGCATCAATTTTCGGTGGCAAGGAACTGCGAAATTGTTGAATAGCCTTCGAAAGGTTTATGGGTCCCGAAATGTACGGATGCTTATCTACTATTTTCCCCTTAACTTTAAGCTTATCTACCATTTCCCCCTCCTATTCAATTAACTATAAATTAAATAAATCACCCGGCCTTCCGTTCGGTAGAGAGGTCGGATTTGGTGTCTGTAGCGAGATCGGCGGCCGCTGTACCCTTCCGTATCCCCGATTCTAACGCAGTGATCATTTTCTCTAAGGATTTAATTTTATTTCGCAATTCCTGGTTTTATTTTTCTCGATCAATGCCCCGCGCAACTTTCTCTCTTTTAATGCTGAAAGGTTTTTTCTTTATATCATAAAACCAAAAAATTGAATAGCGAGGTTTAAAGTCTCACTCCAATCAAATTTGATGTTTAAGTTGAACCGGATTTTTGTTGCCTAAAAAATGCAATATTTTTTCCCAAACCCCGTTAATTTTTTTTAAACCGGGTGCAAAACCACACAAATTTAAACCATTTTCCGCAAGAAATATAATTTTTTCTCTTACTAAATTTCTCTTGACTTACCCAATATGTTGTGGTCAAATTGTACTCATCATACAACATGAGGGAGAGAAAAGCAATTCTTTCAGGAGGATGGAGAGGACATGACATACTTAAAGGAGATCAAAACAGAAAGGCCATATACGTTATCGGGCAGTGAAACCACTGATTTAGCCCTTTTTGTGCGAACTTCCAGTGAAGATGTAAGCTCCTGGAATCGGCAGAAAATTGTCGATGCCCTGGTGAGGGAAACATATATTGACGTTGATACCGCTGACAAGATAAGCGCTGACGTTGAAGAAATGATTATTAACTCTAAGATCAAAGTTATTACCGCTCCCCTCATCCGGGAATTGGTGAACGCTAAACTTATTGAAAGAGGGCTGGAACAACCCCGGATGATGCATACCCGAATCGGGTTGCCGATTTATGATGTCGATCAGCTCATTCTGCATCCCAACAAAGAAAATGCTAATGTTCCCCACGGGCCCGAAGCCACGAACTTGACCTTAGCGGAAGGAATAAAAAAAGAATACGCCCTCCTCAGTGTTTTTTCCCAGGATATTGCGGACGCACATCTGCGAGGAGACCTGCACCTTCATGACTTGGGTTTTATAGACCGGCCCTACTGCTCCGGACAGTCGTTGGAGTACATTAAAAGGTTTGGCTTAAACCTCCCCAATTCCCTCTCCAACGCCAAACCCGCCAAACATCCTGAAGTGCTTTTAGCCCATATGGTTAAATTTGCCGCAGCTCTCCAAAGTAATTTCGCGGGCGCGATCGGCTGGGACTCGGTTAATCTCTTTTTTGCTCCTTACTTAGTGGGAATGAACGATCGAGAGATTGAACAACTCGCTCAGATGCTTATTTTTGAATTTTCCCAGCAGGCAGTGGCCCGCGGCGGACAAGCCATTTTTAGTGATATTAATATTTACTGGGAAGTTCCAAAACACTTTGAAGAGGTGCAGGCGATTGGCCCCGGAGGTGTCTTTACCGGTAAAACCTATGCCGAATACATTCCCGAAGCACAAAGGTTTGCCTGGGCCCTTTTTAACGTTTACAAAGAAGGAGATGGAACCGGCCGGCCTTTCTTCTTCCCTAAACCATTAGTCCATATTACCGAAAAATTTTTCCAAACCGAGGGACATAAGGATTTTCTCAACCACATTTGTGATGTCGCCAGTGAAAAAGGAAACACCTATTTCGTTTTCGACCGTGGGAGTACCGCGAAAATTTCCGAGTGCTGCCGACTGAGCTTTAAACTCGAAGCCCAAGACTTCGCTGACGCCCGGGAGCCTTGGAAAATGAGGTATTGCGCTCTCCAAAATGTAACCCTTAACCTTCCCCGGCTCGGTTACCTCAGCAACCAGGATGATACTTTTTTATTTTCTCGAATCTCTGATGCCATGGAGCTGGCGGTTAAAGCTCATGAGCAGAAAAAAGTTTTCATCCAAAAACTTTTATCCATAGGTGATAAAGGGCCTTTGGCGCTGCTTACTATGAATAAAGACGGGAATCCCTATCTCAAGATGGATCGGGCCTCATTCCTTATCGGAATGCTGGGGCTCAATGAACTTGTTCAGTTTCATACCGGAAATGAATTATATGCTTCGAAGGACACCCTGAAATTTGCCCTGAAAGTGATTGCGCACATGCACTTGGTAGCGAAAAAATTATCGGCAAAACATCATATGAAATTTGTCTTGGAGCAAACCCCGGCGGAAAGTACCGCGTATCGGTTTGCTAAGCTGGACCTCGAACACTTTTATCCTGAAGCTCACCGGGTCGTAAAGGGTAATTTAGAGCGCAATGAGGTTTATTATACAAATTCCACCTATCTTCCGGTATCAATTCCCATCAACCCCATCGAAAGAGTTCGAAAGGAAGGCCTTTTCCATCCGCTCATTGAGGCGGGATCGCTCACTCATATCTGGCTTGGAGAAAAGCGCCCCGCAAAAGAATCTTTGGCTAATTTCGTGTTAAAAACCTTCCGGCACACAACCAATGACCAGATCGCCTTTTCACCCGAATTTACCAACTGTAATGACTGTGGCAAAACCGAACGAGGACTCAAAGATCGGTGCGGCTATTGCGGTTCCCAAAAGGTAGAGGGTATAACCCGGATTACCGGATATTTTACCAAGATTTCAAGCTGGAACAAAGGAAAAATCGGTGAACTCCATGACCGGTACCGAAACCAAGAATATTTTTCCGAAGAGTCAGACCAAAAAATAATCCCCGTTAGAAAGGTTTCAAATGCTGCATTAAACCCTGGGTGAAAAAGGCTAAAAATATTTTTTGATATTCTACAGGGAAAGTGAGATTTTTCTAACGGGGTAAAGGTAGCTTAATTTTTTTCCATAGAGTGAGGAAGGAGGAGAGAATATGGGAAAAGTAAAACTATTTTGGAAAGCTGAGTGCCCCTTGTGCGGTAACGCTAAAATCATCGGAGGGATGCTGAAGCAGGATGGATTGGTTGTTGATGATTATAACCTCGATACCGCCGATGGTCTTGCTGAGGCTTCCTATTATGGAATTAAGTCAACTCCGACCATGATTATTGAAGATGAACAAGAAAATGCCATTGCCTCTTATTCAGGACAGGTTCCTACTCCCTTGGAGGTAAAAAAAGCGATTTCCCGCTATTACCAATAGTGCTTTCATCTCTTAACCGGAATTTTTTTTGGTTAAGGGACTTGTTCTCAACCCCTCCTTGGTTTGAAGGGGGAATAATATTCCCCCTTCGACTTTTTTACACTTTAAGGCCTCTGTTAGCCCATTGCTATGGCACGTCTTGAAAACAGTATCCCCATCAAAGGTTTTTTAGAAACGTCTTTTTTGGATTGGCCCGGCAAGATCGCTTCAGTGCTATTTCTTCCCTCCTGCAATTTTCGTTGTCCCTTTTGTCAAAACGCTACCTTAGTTCTCAAGCCCCAGCGTTTAAAAACCTGGCCTTTACCAAAAGTGCTTCAACGGATAAAAGAACTTAAAGACTGGATTGACGGGGTCTGTATCACTGGCGGTGAACCCACGCTCCAGGCAACCCTTCCTGATTTTATCCGGATATTCAAAAAGAGAAACCTTTTAGTGAAACTCGATACGAATGGAAGCAATCCTCAGATAATCGAAATTCTCTTACAAGAAAGATTAATTGACGCAATTGCCATGGATGTTAAAGCGCCTTTGGAAGAGATGTCTTATACTCGATTAACCGGAGTACCTGTTGATCTCAAGGCAATCAGAAAAAGCATTGACCTTATCCGAAAAAGCTCGATTGAAAAGATCTTTCGTATCACGGTGGTTCCAAAAATGTTAACCGAAGAAGATATTTATCGCGTAGCTGAAGAATTATATCCTGTCACTACCTCATACCACGTTGCATTCAAAAGCAGATCGAGGCGACGACGAGGAATCGACGCAGGCGTACGTTTTAGTACGTCGAGGAGTATGACGAGGAGACAACAAAGAT
>LQYC01000816.1_pt1 | contig 10774 bp, 6 predicted proteins | sample 661771 | NCBI WGS metagenome assembly LQYC01 (sample SAMN03483023, study PRJNA281117) | bioreactor metagenome | isolation source: benzene-degrading methanogenic enrichment culture from a contaminated... | place: USA: oil refinery in Oklahoma | collected 2011-05
TTCCTTGTCGGGCCTTCTTGGTGGTGAAGAAGGGATCAAAAATTCTTTTTTTCACATCGTTTGTCATTCCGGTTCCATCATCCTTTATATGCACATGGAGAGTGTTGTTATTATAAAGGAAGGTTTTAATATAAATATTACCCATTTCCCCATTATTTTTCTGTTCAATAGCGTGGGAAGCGTTAATGATGATATTCACCATCACCTGTTCCAGTTTCTGTACATTGCCCTTAATCGTAGGGATTTTTTCTGCTAAGTCAAGGTTAATGTTTGCGGTTCGTTTAACCTGATTGTGCACCAGCCGCAGGCTGCTTTCAATAACGAGATTAAAATCAACGTCTTCGTTCAGACGTCCTTCGTCGCGGCGGGCGAATTTTCTTAAGTCGGAAACGATGTTCATAATTCTATCGGCCCCGTTCTGCATATCGGAAAGAAGTATCGGAATATTCTTTCTGAAATATCCGTAGGATAACCGCGCTATTTTGAAGTCTGTATTTTTTTCCGCATGGTCGTCCAACATAGGAAGAATGGTTTCCATCGCTTCGGCAATGATCCCGATGTTCCCTCGTATGAAGGTATTGGGGTTGTTGATTTCATGGGCGATGCCGGAGACGAGTTGCCCGAGAGAAGCGAGCCGGTCCGACTGTATAAGCTGTTGCTCCATCTCTTTAACCTTAGTTGTTTCTCGAACAATATTAATTAAACCGGTTACATTACCTTTATGATCAAAAATCGGGTAACAGGAAACGAGATAAAACTTGTTTTTAAGTAAAGCTTCCACTTGCGCTGGTTTCTTGGTTTCGCTAACTTTAAAGGCAATACACCCCTTGCAGGGTGTTGTATAATTCCAAAAAACCTCGTAACACTTTTTGCCGGCAATATCCATTTTTTTATTTACTATCTGAAGGTTGAAATCCCCGTCAGTCATATAGACAAGATCTGTGATGGCGCCGAACAAGGCTTGGAGGCGCATCGAGTTTTCCTCAAGTTTTTCCGCTATTTCTTTTCGTGCAAAAATATTCGCCACCATATTGCCGGCTTCAAAGAGCATTTCCGATTCTTCCGGAATAAATTTCCCCTGTTTTTTAATATAATATATCTCGATCGCCCCTCTTTGTTTTCCATTAATAATGATATCAGTGACGATTTTGTTGTCGAGATTTTGAGACGGTAAAGGGAGAACGCAAAATTCTTTGTTGTCGAAGAGTATCCTCGACCGTGCGTGCTGCGGAAATGACATAGACTGATTTAAGATGGAGGTAATGCCGACGAGTGTTTCTTCCCCGGCCCCGGCTTTGTACAAGAGCTTGTCAATGTTGTATAAAGCCGTAAGCTCTTTTACCCGCTTTCTTTTTTCGGTCGCTATCGTTCGAGCGGGCGAAACTTTTCGATTTCCAATCCCTACATAGATTTGTTTGCCTGCTTTCGTTAAATTAAAAATGGTAAAATCCAAGCGAAGTGATCCGCCGTCTTTCTTTTTGAAGAAGACCCGTTTGAATAAAAACTCATTTCCTTCTTGGTGGGTTTGTTCAAAGGCCCATTTAAGACGGGGATAGTTCTTTTCAATGACCACATTTTGCAAGGTTTTATTTTTTAGATCCTCCTGGTCGTAACCAAGAGCAGCGGCAGTGCTGGGTTTCATACAAATGATATTAAAGTCGAGATCCATGATAAAAAAGTCCATAAACATTTTATCAAGGATCTCGAAACTTTGATTAAAAAAATCCATAGCAGAAATATTCAAAGGTAATGCCGCTAAAGGGCAGCTGCTGAATTTTGATTATCCCCTTTTGTCGAAGAAAGTAATTGATAGCGATTGATTTGATATATTTTGTCAATGGGGGAAAAACATAACATCTCTCTTCTTATCGGTTTTTGACTTTGGGCACCCACGACAAAGTTTGCCTTTCGGTTTTCCGTTAAGAAACCAGTGGAAAAAAGCAGCGCACCTCCGGCTGTGGTCTCGTTCCAGCAAAAAGAGCCCCGCGCACCGACTTCCGTAATTTTTTTGTAGAGTGGATTCAATTCAGCGATCTCGCTGCGAATTGTTTCAATTGACAGCGCCGGTTTTTCTGAAGCCTGAGCGTAGAGCGCGGAAAGAATTTCAACCCCGGTTTTTCCTGCCGGAGGATCAAAGACTCTTGTAAAAGCCTGCACTCTCCGGTCTTGCGAAGTTACGCTGCCCTCAGATTCTGCATACGCTGATCCCGGAATGGTTGTATGGGCAAAGTTAGTCGTCTCAGTTTGAAACATATCTACCACGACAACATGCTCGGCCTGAGTTAGAAGCGCCGCATATTCTGTATTAATGGCAAAATCCTCGCCGAAAATCAAAAATCCTTTGATTGTGCCCTTGAGCATTAAATCTCTCAGCTCAGGGAACGATCGTGCTCCCCGGAGAGCGCTTTTTCTTGAAAGTTTGTTGTTTTCTCGCGCCGCATAGGGAGTGGCGCAGAGATCCCTATGTCCCTGATAGTTGCTGTGCTCATGAGTAAAAATCAGGCCGTTATTATTCTTTCCGATCTTACCGGTCAAAAGTAAGAGATTGGCGATAGCCTGAAGATCTCCGGTAGATTTTTCCAACAAAGAGCCCCCGTTGTAAACAAAGACAACGTTTTTATCCGGGTCAGAGACAATGTCGGCAAATCGTTGGATTTTGTATTTATCGACCCCGGTTATTTCTGCCGCTCGTGAAAGTGAAATCGAGTGTTGATTCTTAAATTCAGAAAAATTGTCAGCACGTTTGTTTACCTCGACAGCATCAAATCTTTCGTGTTTGATTATTTCCGAGATAGCGGCGTTAAGAAGCACGGCGTTGGTTCCCCGCCGAGTATCGAGCCACAGGGTGGCACAATTGTTTATCTCGAGTTCCATGGAGCTTATCGAAATAAGTTCTGCGCCTTTGCGCGCCGCTCGTTTGATATCGAAACTCAGCACCGGGTTATCTTCAGTAACATTGGAATTGAGCATGACGATCACATCGGCATCTTTTACGTGCCGGAAAGGCAACGTTGAAGCCGTAATCCCAAACGCCGTATACAAGTCTCCGTTATCGTCAATGCGGGTTAGATCGTACAAACTGGCTATATTGTTTGAGTTAAACACGTCGCGGGCAAGTTTCTGGATCATAAAAATCTCTTCGTTTGTTGCCTTGGGAGAAACAAAAAAGCCAAGCGCGTCCGGCCCATACTTTTTGTAAACCGCTTTCAGTCCGCTGGCCGCGTGATTGATAGCATACTCAAGATTCGTGACTTTTTGATTGTTGCCGTCCCGCACCTTTGGTTCAGATAAACGGTTTTCTTTGATGATGTGCCGATGGCCGAAACGCCCCCGCATGCATAATTCTCCGTTTATATACCGAGATTCTTTTTTTGCGGTGACATTCCAAAAATCATCATCTTTTTTATTGTAGACAATAGTGCAACCAATACCGCAATAGTTGCAGACCGATTCGAGCTGCAAGGGGTTCTGAGGCCACGGTCTTTCAAAGGGATGATTGAAAGATATCGCCCCGGTTGGACATGTCTCAATACAATTTCCGCACGCAATGCAGGTAGTATCCTGAAGCGGTTTTTCCATGGAAGGGCGAACAACCATGTCATAGCCCCGGTTAATATAGCCCAAAGCAGACAGCCCAAGAAGCATGTCACAGGTACGAACGCATTTTCCGCAGAGAATGCATTTATTGGGGTCGAGAAGAATATACGGATGACGATCATCAACCTTGAGTTTTTTCACAGCACCCCCATACCTTTTTTGATTGACGCCATATTCCCCGGCCATTTTTTTTAGCTCGCAGGTAAAAATATCCGAGCAGCCACAAAAAAGACAGCGTGAAGTTTCGGTGGGCACAGCGCCTGGAGCGATACCTTTATCACCTTCATCAAAATTGTTCACGCGGATCTCCGCGTCAACTTGCTGCATAGAAGACCTATCTATCTTTGCAAAACTCTCAAAGTAGCTTTTGGGAATTTCGCCCAGATTTGTTTTACTGCTCAGAAATTCCGATGCCGCGGGGAGAATCTCGCCGGTTTGGATATAGCGGTCAATAACCATCGCCGCTTTGCGCCCTGCACCGATAGCATCAATGGCGGCCGCTGGTCCGGAGACAACATCACCGCCGGCAAAAACGCCTTTTATAGTGGTCGCGAACGTTTTTTCATCGGCAACGATGGTATCCCATTTTGTTGCTTTAAGGTCACCCAGAGCATTTCCTTTGATGCCGGTTAAATCGCTATCCTGTCCGATAGCCGCAATGATGGTATTACAGATTACGTCATATTCGGAGCCCTCAACGGGAACGGGACGGCGGCGCCCGCTCGCATCAGGTTCGCCGAGTTCCATCTTTTGGCAGCGCAGTGATTTAACTCTTCCGTTTTCCGCGATCACTTCCAGCGGCGCCACCAAAAAATCAATTTCCACTCCTTCTGCCAGGGCATCTTCGATTTCCACTTCATCAGCAGGCATTTCGTGACGCGTTCGGCGATAAAGGATCGAAACCTTCGATGCCTTGCAACGCAATGCTGTCCGGGCAGCATCGATTGCGGTATTACCGCCTCCCACAACGACCACATGTCCTTTAAATTCCGGAGGACCTTGTTTTTTAACTCTTTCAAGAAAGTCTACACCGCCAATAACACCTTCGGTTTCCTCATTTGCTATCCCCATCTTTTTGGCTTTTTGCGCGCCCAGCGCGACAAAAATTGAATCAAAGCCTTCTTTCTTTAAATCATCCAGGCTGAAATCTTTACCCAGCCGGGCGTTGGTCTGGACGTCAATCCCATGATCCACGATGTATTGGATTTCTTTATCGAGCATATTTTGGGGGAGGCGATAGTCAGGGATTCCATATCTCAACATGCCCCCAAGCTTTGGGTGGGCATCGAATATTTTTATTTTGTAACCGCGCTTGGCTAAAAAATACGCGCAGGAAAGCCCTCCCGGACCTCCTCCGACAATTGCCACTTTGTGGCCATTGTGCTGCGGAATGATTGGCCGTTCAAGGTGGTCAGATTCAAGATCAGCGACATACCGCTTCACAAAATTAATTGCTACCGGAGAATCCACATCTTTTCTTCGGCAGGCGCCCTCACAATACCGCACACAGATGCGTCCACAAACAAGCGGAAAGGGATTTGTTTCCCGGATAAGCTCAAGCGCTTCCTTATATTTGCCTGCGTTTGCTAAAGCGAGATAGCCCTGGGGGTTGACATCCGCGGGACATTTTTCGTAGCAGGGCCCCCGGCAGTCGGCAAAGTGGTTGGAAAGAAGTAATTCCAGGGCGTTTTTTCTGGCCTTATATATTTTTTTATTATTTGTCTTAATTATCATCCCGTCACGGGCCTCGGTGGTACACGACAACAGCAGTTTGTCGATTCCTTCAACTTCCACCACACAAAGCAAACACGAGCCATAAGGCTCAAGGCGCGGGTCGTAACAAAGCGTGGGAATTTCTATATTATTTTCCCGAGCCACCGTGAGGATTGTTTTTCCTGGTTCGCATATTATCTCTTTTCCATCCATAGCAAGTTTGATTTGATTTCTCTCTTCCATTTTATTCGTATCCTTTACTCTTTATAGATTGCATCAAAATTACAGGTTGTAATACATTTTCCACATTTTATGCATTTATCCTGGTCAACAGTATGGGCTTTCTTTTTAACACCCGCTATTGCTCCTGCCGGACAATTGCCGGCACAAAGAGTACAGCCAGTACATTTTGTTGCATCAACGAGGTACATTACCAGGGAAGAACAGCTATGCGCCGGGCATCGTTTGTTTTTGATGTGTTCTTCGTATTCTTCGCGGAAATAATTCATCGTCGTCAGTGCTGGGTTTGGTGCAGTTTGTCCCAGCCCACACTGGGCGGTAGCTTTTATCTGCTCGCCCAACTCCTTAAGCACATCGAGATCCTCGTCCTTTCCTTGGCCCGCGACAATGCGTTCAAGCATTTCCAGCATACGAAGGGTTCCAATGCGACAACTTGTGCACTTGCCGCATGATTCTTTCTGGGTGAATTCTAAAAAAAACCGGGCCAGCTCCACCATACAGGTTGATTCGTCAACGACAATCATTCCCCCTGAACCCATAATCGCCCCGGTTTTATTTATTTGTTGATAGTCTATCTGGGTATTGCCCAGAGCCGCGGGGATACAACCGCCGGAAGGCCCCCCCATTTGCACGCCCTTAAATTTTTTGTCATTAACAATTCCGCCACAGATGTCGAAGATTATCTCGTTAATGGTGATACCCATAGGAACCTCGACCAGACCGCTGCGCTTTATTTTGCCGGCCATGGCAAAAACCTTGGTGCCTTTGCTGTCATCGGTTCCCATTGCAGCAAACTTTTCTGGTCCGTTCAAAATTATCCAGGGCAGATTGGCAAGGGTTTCAACGTTGTTGATATTTGTCGGCTTGCCCCATATTCCTTTGACTGCGGGGTACGGTGGGCGGATGCGCGGGGTTCCGCGATGACCTTCAATCGAAGCAATGAGAGCAGTTTCTTCGCCGCAGACAAAAGCGCCCGCGCCCTCTTTTATTTTAAGGTGGAACGAAAAGTTAGTACCGAAAATATTATCACCAAGGAAGCCCCTTTTCGTGGCTTCCCCGATTGCGTTCACAAGTCTTACAATAGCCCGGGGATATTCGGCTCGGCAATAAATATATCCTTCAGAAGCTCCGATAGCGTAGCCGCAGATAAGCATTCCTTCAAGCACCGAATTCGGGTCGCCTTCGAGAACGCTTCGATCCATAAACGCTCCCGGATCACCTTCGTCAGCGTTACAGACAACATATTTTATGTCGCCGGGCGATTGGGCGGCGAATTTCCATTTGACTCCGGTAAGAAAACCCGCTCCGCCGCGACCACGAATCCCAGAATCAGTGACCGCTTTTATCACCTCGTCCGGAGTCATGGTGGTTAATACTTTTTTTATAGCCTTGTACCCATCGCGGGCAAGGTAATCGTCTATGGACATCGGATCAATATGACCGCAGTTGCGAAGGACAATACGTTTTTGTTTGGCCAAAAAATTTTTTTCTGTTCCTTCTTGATAATCGAGAAGAGCGAGAAATTCGTCTACCGGCTTGTCCTGCAGTACATGCTCATTGAAGATGCGCTGGGCTTTTTCAGGGGTAACGTCGCCATAAAGGTATTTACCCGCTCCATTCTTAACTTCCACAAGGACTTCCTTGTAACACATCCCCATACAACCAGTTTCCGCAAGCTTTATGTCTTTCAAACCTTTTTCGGCGATGAGGAGCTGAAATTCATTCAGCACCTTGTCCGCCCCCGCTGATATTCCACACGTTGCAGTTCCAATGGTAATTGTATACACTTCAGTATCCTCCGATTTTATTGAGTCTTCGCTTCAGTTTTTTTCTTGTTTTTGGTATTTTCTGAGTGTTTTGCGCAGTTTTTGCGGCGTGAGCCTGCCGTAGGTTTGATCATCAATCATAATTACCGGCGCCAGACTACAACATCCGAGACAGGCGACCATTTCAAGGGTAAATAACCCATCTTCAGTAGTATCATTCCCCTCAAGCTGTAACTCATCTTCCACAATTTCTTTCAATACCTTTGCGTTATTAACATGGCAGGCAGTGCCATCACAGAGGCGGATAAGATGTTTACCGAGGGGGCGAAGACGAAACTGCTTATAAAAGGTGATAACACTATAAATTTCGCTCTCCGGTATTCTGGTTACTCCGCTAATGTACTTGATAGTAGTCTCTGAGATATAACCGTACGTTTCTTGCCCGCTTTGCAAAAGCGGGATGAGCCTTCCCGGCTCATCCTGGTAACGCCACAGTTCCGTGTTAAGTTTTGGGAAATTTATTGTTGTAATTTCCCGGGGTTGTTCTACGATGTTCATAGGCAGTCCTCTTTCATGTGTAATTACAGATTTCTTTATCCAGTCTTACATCTCAAACAGATTCATTATGTTTAACATCTTGGTTCTTACTATTCCATCAATGGACCCAATTTTTTCCCGGACCAACCTTTCCATTTCATTAAACGTAGCGCTCTGAATGAGAAGAATAAGATCATATTTCCCTTTGGTGGTATCACAAGACACCACATTATCTAAGAAGTAGAGTCTCGGGTAGATCTCGTTGAAGCGGGATTTCTCAACCTCAATGAGCACATAGGCTGACAGAGGATAGGGAACCCGTTTCGGTTTGTTCCCTTGGGGAGACAGACTATTCTGCCGCTCGTAATCATTGATGAAATCTTGAATTCCGGTTTCCAGTTTTGGTTTTGCAACCGGGCAGTAAACAACCTCGTCAATGTCGGCAAGGGTTTTGATTTTTGTTTGGATAATATTTTCAAGCTCCGCCGGGGTGGTAGCGTTAAGGAGCAGGACAATATCGTAAAAATTTCTAACCGCATCGCAATAAAGAACATTGTCCATGAAATATAATTTATTAAATACGCTCAACACATCTCCGCCTTCTTTTACCTTAATCATGGCGTAGGCGCTTACCGAAGTCTTGAGAGCCGGTTCGGCGATCGCTTGCGGAGAATCCATTTTGGGAGGGGCAACTTTTCCCAAAACATCGGCCAGTTCGTCCGCTAAAAAGGGTTTGGAAAGATAACCGTCACCATGTCGGGCATTGACCTCATCCGGGGTGACCTCGTTTCCGTATCCGGTAATGATTATGACCGGAAGGTTAGGGTACTTGCTTTTGATAACCTCAAGCAGCTTTAATCCATTGATATCCGGAAGAACCATATCAGTAATCACAAAGTTATAGGGCGTACCTTTGTGGTAACTTGATTCGATCTGAGAGAGAGCGGAAAGCCCGTCTTCAGCATCATCAATAGAAAAACCATGCTGGGTTAAGCCGACATGCAGGTTACGTCTGATTCCTGCTTCGTCATCAACGATGAGTACTTTTTTTTCTTCTAAATTCATATTTTTCATTTTGGTACCTCCTTATATAAAATTTGTTTTATTTCTTTTCTTGAAATTTATCTACATGCATGTTCTTTTCGCCAATACACTACAGCAAAGGGCATGCCAACAATAAAAAACTAATAATTATATAAATATTTCAAATAGTTATTGAGAATAAGTAATAAAAGGTGACCAATTTGAAACAAGGCCTTTCTGTAAAGAAATTTAACACTAAATAGTATGACCAGGAATTTATCTTATATATCTCAATGGTTTTGTGTGAACTCTGGCTAACTGTAAATTTTATTAACAGTAAATAATTTTTCATTTTTGGAATTAAATATGGATAGGATGGTGAAAAATACGGATCAAAAATTAGCGGAAATCATAATCCAGAAGGGAAAAAATATGCTCATGAAAGGCTTAAGATTATGAGATTTTTAGGACAGGATTTATATAAAGTATTAATGTTTTTGTTGATTATTTTTTGAAAAACAACCTTGACAATTTAATCCTTATTGTATAGGAATAATTCTTCAAAATTATAGATATTTTTTGAAGTTGCCTTCTGTTGAAAAAAGTTTTTTTGTTTCAGATTACAAGGAGAATGGTGTGCGAATATATTTGATCAGGCATGGGGAAATAGAATCAAACGTTCAAAAGATTTATGCGGGAACAAGCGAAGAGTCCTTGAATCCAAACGGAGAAAGGCAGGTTAGGCTTCTTTCCTCTCGTTTAGAAGGAAAAGGAATTAGCCGGATATACGCCAGCCCGTTAACCCGCGCGAATGAGACCGCGGAAATTTTGAGTCAAAAATTAAAAGTACCCGTGATTGTTGAAAAAGAGCTTCGGGAGATCCTGCTTGGTCCTTTAGACGGGTTGTCCCATACTCAGGTAATAGCCCAGTACCCGGAGGTCTGGAAAATGTGGAACGAAACTCCTGCGAATCTGAGGCTGGAAGGGATGGAACCGCTTGAGGCCGTGCAACAGAGGATTCTTTCGGTTCTAAAAAAGTGGTGTCTCAGTCATAGCGAGGAAACGATTGTTGCTGCCGTGACCCACCTGGCAGTGCTTCGGTGTTTACTTCTTTACTATCAAGGAAGGGCCTTAAACGACTACCGGCAAATAGAAATTTTCAATGCGAATGCCTTTGCCTTTGACACGGAAGTCATGAGATCAGACCAAAAAGTGCATCTGCGACTGGTTGAGGAAATCCGGGTGTAGCTTTCAAGCCTGCGATCTTGTTTGATACCAAAATCTTTATTAAAATCTTGACAAATGGCTAATAAACTAATAAATTACCAATTGTTTAATAGTTTAATTATTTAATTGTTTAAAAGCTAAGTTGGAGATTTTCTATGTCGAGCATAATGAAAATAAGCCCCCAGGGTCAGATTCGAGTTCCCAAGAAAATTATGGAGGCCTTAAAGATTGGCAATGGCGATTATCTTGAGGTTGAATTAGAAAGGAATCAAATTGTTCTTAAGCCTCGAAAACTCATTGATCCTACCCAAGCGTGGTATTGGACCAAAGAGTGGCAAAAAGTTGAGAAAGAGGTAAGTTGATTGGCGATAAGGTTTTATTATTGATGGGCAGCCCGTTTTAACTCTTCACGAACCACTTTTCGCAGTGTGCTCTCATTAAGCGAGGACTCGTGAGGCTGGTTAAGATATTCTCTTAAAGCCTCATTTATCATTGTTTGGTAACCGTATCCGGTGTCATCCGCCCGAGAACGAAATCCTTCGAGCACATCATTATCAATATAGATCGTAATACGAGTTTTCCCTTTTGGGATTACAACCTGACCACGTTTTGCATTGCGAAAATCATATTCTTTCTTCATAGCATTTTCTCTCTTTTTTTGTTGCCCGCCT
>LQYC01001541.1_pt1 | contig 10683 bp, 8 predicted proteins | sample 661771 | NCBI WGS metagenome assembly LQYC01 (sample SAMN03483023, study PRJNA281117) | bioreactor metagenome | isolation source: benzene-degrading methanogenic enrichment culture from a contaminated... | place: USA: oil refinery in Oklahoma | collected 2011-05
CACTACCCCCATGTGGGTACGGGTATACCCCCCATCCAATTCTACATTAGTAGTTTCGATAGTGAGTTGTCCCCCCTGGGGCATGGCATCTTTGGCATTGACCGCAAGGTTTACGATCACCTGTTCCATCTGCCCGGGATCTACCTTAACCATTCCCAGATCATCGGCTAATATGCTCGCAAGTTCAAGGTCTTCCCCGATAATCCGGTGTAACATCTTCTCCAGATCACTGACAATGAAATTGAGATTAAGAACTTTCATCTCCAGAATCTGGTGGCGGCTGAAGGCTAAAAGCTGGCGGGTCAGGTCGGCGGCCCGGTCGGCTGCTTTCTCAATTTCCTGAAGGTTTTCCCGCAAAGGATCTCCTTCCCGAAGACCAAGAACTGAAAGCTGGCTTTGGATACTGATCACGGTAAGCAGATTGTTAAAATCATGGGCCACTCCCCCGGCTAATCGCCCGATCGCTTCCATCTTCTGAGACTGGCGAAGCTGTTCCTGTAAAGAAAGCATCTGCTGCTCTGCCTTCTTGCGCTCGCTGATGTCCTGATAGCTGCCTATGGCTGCTTGTTTTCCCTGGCGCTGAATAGACGCGACCGACTCTAAAGTCCACTTCATTTCTCCGTTTTTGTCGATTGCTTTGAATTCGTACGGAACGATACGTTTTCCTTTCAGCATTTGAACGGCATTATTCCTGACTGTTTCCCTGTCGTCAGGGAATACCAGGCTCAATGCTTCCATGCCTAATAATTCGTCTTCACGATAGCCGCTATCTCGCTGAAACTGTGGGCTGGCGTAGACGAATTTCCCTTCCTGGACAATGTAAACGCCAACCGGTGAATTCGCAGCCAGACTTTTGAATAACTCTTCCGCCTGCTTGCGCTCTTCATCTAATTTTATGCTATGGAGGGCAAAAGCGAGGTCTCCGGCAACTTCCTGAAACAAGGACTGCACCTCTTTATCCTCGGCTACATCAAGAGGAGAAGACACGGAGAGGACTCCATAGACCTTCCCTTCGTGTGCCAGTCGAATCGCCATCCCTGCCTGATGAGAGTGTTTTTTAGGGCAGGGACAATTAGTGCAGGTCAAAAGCGGATCCGCGATAATTACCGGATCTGATTGAATGAGAGCGTCCCGGAAACATTGAACAAACTCACCTCGTTTCAATTGATTGAATAGCAACCCAAATTCCTCCTTTTCCAAACCGGCCTCAGCCCCCGTCTGCAGCGCTCCCGAATCATCGAGAAGGATAATCCAGGCGCTTTGATAAAAACGAGCGGCGATAAGCGTGTTACATGCTTGCTTTATCAGTTTGTCGGGATCTTTTTCTTTCACGATCAGTTGATTGACACTTCGAATGGCAAGCACCACGCTGTTGAGGTCCCTCAGCTTTTGGGTCCGCTCCGCAACTTTTGTTTCGAGTTGTTCATTAAGCGTTTTTAGTTCCTGCTGAGCGCCCACCAGTGCTTTATTTGCCGTAGTAAGGTCTTTATTTTTTTGGACCGCGTTTTCATAGGTTGAAAAAAGGAGGTCGATTATTTGCATTCGATCGGCAGTAATATAATATTTTTTCCCGGAAAAATAGACCTCGACGACTAACTCGCCGATTTGGCCTTTACGCAGCTCCTGGTTAATAAGAATATACTGAAGGCGATTGAGAAGATCTTGCTCCTCGTAAGGTTTGGTGATAAAATTACTGGCGCCGCATTCTAACCCTCTGATAACATCGTGGGGATCGGAAAGGGACGTTAAAAGAACCACCGGGATATTCTTAAGGCTTTCATTGTGTTTAATATTTTTGCAGAGTTCAAAACCATCCATTTCCGGCATGACAATGTCACTGATGATGATTGCTGGCTGATGATTTTTCAGAAGCGCAAGAGCCTCCTGCCCATTCTGAGCAACTAATACCTGGTACTCGGCTTGTTCAAGCAAATGCTGCAACTGCAAGGCCTGGGTTGGACTGTCCTCTACGATTAAAATTGTAGTCTTGTGAGATACCTTATCTTTTTGCGAAGTCATTATTCCCTCCCTTTACATTGATAAATTGCGACTTGAGGTTATTTCTTGCTCACCATGTGCAGAAGAAATTGAACGATTTGATCCGGTGACAAAACATGCGTTGCCGCATCAAGCTCTATCGCCTCTTTCGGCATACCGAACACCACTGAAGTTTCTTTATCCTGGGCAATAGTTACTGCACCCTTTTCTTTCATAAATTTCAGACCCTCAGCCCCGTCTCTTCCCATGCCCGTGAGCAGAATGCCGATTGCTCCTTGCCCAAAGACTTTTGCTGTTGATTCAAAAAGATATGAAACCAATGGTGATAAGCTGTTGATATTCTCATTCCTTTGCAGTGCGATACGATTACCATAATTCACCATGAGGTGATATCCTTCCGGGGCAACATAAGCGTGGCCCGGAAGAAGTAATTCTCCATCAGTTGCAAGGTGAACCGGAAAGCCGGAAGACTCTGACAGCCACTGACCAAATCCGGCAATAAATCCTGAGGTAATGTGTTGAGCAATGAGTATGGGGACCGGGAACTTTTTTGCCAGTCCGGAAAGAATAATCTGAAGAACAATTGGCCCGCCAGTCGAGGCGCCAATGGCAACCACCTGGATTTTACGGGGTACCGCGTTAACCTCCAACGGGGGAGCAACAGGAACAGTCGCCTTTCTGACCTGAGGTAATCGTTTCACCACTTTGACTTCAGACATCAGTTTTATTGTTTGGATTAATTCTCGGGCGGTTTTTCCGTAATCCGGGTGTCCTATCCCTTTTGGTCGAGCGACAATCGCAACCGCTCCGGCCTCCACAGCTTTGAACGCTGTCGAAACCTCTTTTACCGTAGAGCTGCCACTAACGATGACTATAGGCACCGGCTGGGTTTCCATAATGCTGCGGGTTGTCTCAAACCCATCCATTTTGGGCATGTGAATATCCATGGTGATGACATCAGGTTTCTTTTTCCGGACAAATTCCAAAGCTTCTTCACCATTATTCGCAAGACCGACCACTTCTATCTCGGGGGCTGAACTGAAAATATACTTCAAAAATTCTTGTGCCACCGGTGAATCTTCGACGATGAGAACTTTAATCGGTGAATGCTGGTCGGTGGTCGGTGGTCGGTGGTCGGTGTTCGGTGGACGGTGATCAGTCATTTAATACCCCTTGTGTTTATGTGTCGCTTTTCAAGAGATTTCCGCAACCCATTAATCATTCTTCCCAAGGCAGCAGTCCTATCCATGAGCTTACATAGTTGATTGGTATTGAGGTAATTTAGTTTTTCTGCTATCTGCATAAGTGTCTCTAACTCGGCAATTGAGCCATAAGAAATTGAAAGGTATTGTATAAATTCCTTGGTGTATTGACGCGCTTGTCCTTCAGCGATGTTTGTAGGACCTAAATTATTATAAATTGAGCGATTCTTATAACAAAACAGGGTAGGACAGGCGTCTCGCCTGTCCTGAGGGGTGCAAATGCCCGGACAGCCGGGACGGCTGTCCTACCGTGGTTTGGGCATCTCAGCAAACAAGAATCGCTCATTTTAGGTAGGAATAGATACTGCTGCGCGTCGCAACTGACTTGTAAGCCCATAAATTTCATTCCTGGGGAATTCTTTTGTTATTTCATAACATACCACCACCAAATCCATGGCTTTCTGCCATACTTCCAAATCACGATAACTTTTAATATTCATTCTATCTTCTCTCTTCACTAATCACTGACCACCGACCACTGGCCCCCAGCCACTGCCATCATATAAGTCTTTTAATAATTTCCAGCAAATTGCTCTGGTCAAAGCTGCTTTTTACAATATAGGCATTGGCGCCGACTTCAATACCCCGCTCCCGGTCTTCACGAGATTCGAGCGCGGTTACCAACACAACCGGTATATCAACAAGTTTTTTGTCTTTGCGGATTTTGGTCGTCAAATCAAAACCGTTCATCCTCGGCATGTCCACATCGGAAACCACGAGATCAAAATCTTCGCTCTTAAGCTGGGTAAAGGCATCAATGCCGTCAACCGCAGTGGCAACAGCATAGCCTGCTGTTTCCAGAATATTTTTGAGCAGCATGCGGGCAGTGATGGAATCTTCAACCACCAGAAGTGATTGCCGCTTCGCCTCTTTTATCTCCGGGGGCGCAAGGGCTGGTTTCACTGCCGCCGCACTCATCCGAACCGCGGATTTCATTAAATCAACGGCATTGAGAATCGGGACAACGTTTCCCGTTCCCAGCACTGCAGCACCGGCTACATTCCGCACCCGAGAGAGTTGCCTGCCGAGATTCTTTTGCAGCACTTCCTGTTCATTGATGACCTCATCTACTGCGAAGGCAATGCGTTTCTCGCCCGAACCAATAACTACTGCCGGCTGGCTTTCAATAGGATGAGTGGATTTTTTTCGCCGGGAAAGTTCCAACACCTCGTCAAGCCGGGCCAGCGAAACTACCTGCCCATTCAGTTCGATTGTTTCCCGGTTCTCCACCGTCTTAATTTCATCTCGGTTGATTCTCACTACCCGTTCTACATGTGCCGTCGGCAGAACGAAAAGATGTTCAGCCACTTGAATGATAACCCCCCGAAAGGTGGCGAGGGTAAGCGGCAGAATAATTCGAAAAATTGTTCCGGAATCAGGGTTGGTTTCAAAGGAAATGGCGCCGCCTAAGTTTTCTACTTTCTCCCGGACGATGGAAAGGCCAAGGCCCCGGCCGGAGATATCAGTGATAATGGGGCTGGTGGAAACTCCGGACTGAAAAATAAGCGGCAATATCTCGGAATCCGCCATCGTCGCCGCTTCCTCATCCGAAAGGAAACCAAGTCTGACCGCGGCAGTCTTTATTCCGGTGATATCAATCCCTTTTCCGTCATCAGATACGATAATCTCGGCCCGACTGTCTTTTTGTTCAACAACGATGGTAATCAATCCTTTCGGGGGCTTCTTGTTTTGAACCCGTTCGTTTGGTTTTTCAATCCCGTGATCCACGCAGTTCCTGACTAAATGAATAAGCGGATCCTTCATCGCTTCCAAAATCCGCCGGTCAATTTCAACATTTTCACCACGAATCATCAGCTCCACCTCTTTGCTTTGTTCCCGGGAGAGATCCCGGACAAGCTTGGGAAAAACTTCTAAAACCGATGAGAAGGGAAGCATCAACACCTTTTTCATGTCCTCCAGCAAGACATCTACCATCCTGCCGAGGGAATGATGGTCGCGCTCAGCAGACTTTAACAGAGCGGTAAATTTATTTTCTAATGACCTAAGAAAGCTACAATTCCAATCAAAAAAATCCAGCAGACTTAGAGACGGAGAAGATGTATGTCGGAACCTTTTGACCTCAGGATGCAGTTTCGCCCATTCTTTTTCCCAAATGGCGAAAGCTGATTTGACCTCCTGTAACCCGGCAACCCTTTGGCCGAGAGCTAATTTAGTGAAAAGTAATTCCTCTGCCTGCAGAAGAATTGAAGTCAACTTTGAAGCGGAAACTCTTATTGTCTCGGCAATTACCGTTGCCGGGGTTCTGTCCCCAGCAGTGGAGCTATCAGAACTTGGCAGAACCTGCTCTCTGCTCTCTGCTCCCCGCTCCTCGCTCCTCACTCCCTGCTCTTTGCTCTCTGCTCCTGTGGCTGTATCTTTAAGGCGTTCGATCAGTTCAGCAAGACGCGATATCTCTGAAGCAGTCGGTTTTATTCCTGTTTGGGAGACAAGACTCCGAAGGCTGTCAACCGCCTGGTGGAGCAGGTCAAATAATCCCGGAGACGGAGCTATCTCTTTCCCCTTCACAGCAGCAAACACACTTTCGAGGGATTGGCAGAGTGCCTCAATCTCCGTCATGTTGACCGACCGGGCAGCGCCCTTCATGCTGTGCGCTTCCCGAAAGATAGTTTCAACAACTTCTCCTTGCTTTTCGGGAGTTGAAGCCTTTTCCAGTTCGATGAGACCCAAAGAAAGGACCTTGATATGTTCTTGCGCTTCAATCTTAAAGGTGGCAAGAAGTTTTTTCAAAAAAAGGTTATTTTCTTTCTCCACGACTCTGGTTCCTATTACTTTTTATGCTTCTCTACCATTTCTATAAGTTTCTGCGCGAGGTGGTGCAAATCCTGCGCTGAAGTTTCAGCCTGTTTAGTGCCGGCAACGCTTTCTGCGCTCGCCTGTTTTATGTTCTCCATCGCGGAAGCTACTTGTTCCATTCCCGCCTGTTGCTGTTGGCTGGATGCGGCAATCTGGACGGCGGCTTGGGCGGATTCGGCAATACTTTCTGTCAGCATTCGTATGGATTCACCGGCTTCTCCGGCTTGTTTTACACTAACTTCGGCTGCTTTACTTCCTTGTTCCGTTACCATCACTGCCGCACTGATTCCCTTTTGGATATCAGTCAGGATGGTTCGCACTTGAGTCGTTGCCTGCTTCGATTGTTCGGCAAGGCCCTTGACTTCCTGCGCCACCACCGCGAATCCCTTTCCCTGTTCGCCTGCTTTAGCCGCTTCTATGGAGGCATTGACGGCTAATAAATTGGACTGCTCGGCAATATCATTGGCAGCGGCAATGATTTCACCAATCGCCTGGCTTTGTTCACTGAGTTTCACGATGCTTTCGGCAATCGAATCAATCTGCTCCCGAACCTGATGTATCCCGGTAATAGATTCCTCGACCGATTTTTTGCCCCTCTGGCCTGCCTGGACAGCGCCTTGAGCAGTATCAGAGACATACTTGGCTTTTTGACTGGAAACCTGGGCGGTCTGTTTCACTTCTTCAACCGTTGTGGTGGTTTCAGCCACAGCGGTGGCGGTCTCAGCGCTTCCGGAAGCAACCTGGGTGGTGGTGGCCAGAATTTCGGCGGAAGCAGACGATAATTGAAGACTGGCCTCGCGTAACTGCCGGTTGATGGTTCGGGTTAAGAGGATACCGATCCCGAGGCCTAAAATGATTGCGAGAAGTGAGACAGCTGTCATCATAATATTAAGCCACTTTGTTTTGGCGGCCAGGGCGGTACGTCCTTCTGTCTCTAATTTTATTTCGTGTTCCCGAAAGCTTTCAGCTTTTTCCAAAAGTTTTTCCGTAAGCGGACGGCCTTTTTCTGCCGCCGGTACGAGCGCCTCAGCCTTTTTCCCTTGCTGGACCAAATTAATGGCTTCTTGCTGTATTTGGTTATACTGCAGGTTAAGATTCCTAATCTCGTTCAAAATTTCTGCACCTTCCTTAGTGATAACAAGTTTCTGGGCGTTCTCAATAATTGTATTGAAGGTTCCATAATCTTCCCGCAGCTTACCCAGAAAGTCCTCTTGCTTGTCGGGATAGAGAAGAAAGCCACGAAAGCGAGCAGTTTGATTTCTTACCTCAAACCTAATTTCATTCGCAGCATCAATCAAACGTTCGTTTACATTTATTAAATGCTCGTATGTATCCTCAGTGCTCTTGAGTGAATAAAATGCTACGCCGGTTACTATTATGAGCATCACCAATACTACTAAATATCCGCTGATAATTTTTTTTCCGATCGTCATATCGTCCCTCCTTATGTGACAATTATTTTTTCATCCCTGAGAATTTTTTTAGCATCAAGAATCACCTCTCTTTTGTCAGTTACCCCTTTCAAATACTCCGCCCGGATGCCGGTTAACGTAGGAAGAGCCGGCTGAATGATGTCAAGAGAAATTTTTCGTATTCCGGTCACGGCATCCGCCAGAATGCCAAACTCCATTATTTCATCATGAATAATAATGACCTTGTTAAGATCACTCAGCCCCTTTTCGGGAAGGTCGAAGAACTTTTTCAAATCCAGCACGGATAGAATTTGCCCCCGGACGTTGATAATCCCGAGAACAAAGGGTGATGTGCCGGGCAAGGGGGTAATTTCATTCAGGGGATAAACCTCACGGACAAAAGAAGACTCGATCCCGTATGTTTCATAGGAGAGGAGAAACTCTACAATTTCAAGATCGCCCTGGGTACCCTCCCCTATCTCCGGTTCCCGGGCCAATGTTTTCGCCCTCGTTTTAAGAATCTCTCTTTTTCTCTCCGGAGTCAGGGTTAATCCTTGTTCCATGGTAGTTTGAGTGTTTTCCAGGCGACGACGGAGATCAGCCCAATCAATGGTTATCAACGGTTTTTGTTGAGACGGCGACTTCTTGTCTTTCATCGCAATTGATCCTCTGGGATGTCAGTAGTCAGTGGTCCGGGGTTAGTTGAACCCTGATACCCGATCCCTGATACGCGATCCCGGTTATGATTTCCCTGAGCCTGCCGGCAGTTACCCCTTCCGACTCCGGCAGAATTTCTTCTTGCTCGTAAGTTTTGAGGAGCGATAGAGCATTATTGAAATGCTTACCCGAAGCCTTTAAATTTCCTCGCTGCGAGGCCAGATTGCCCAAAGCAAAATGGGCAAGCACAAAGTCCTGGTCAAGATAAAGCGCTCGCTTTAAATATCCAATTGCCTCCTCGATTGCGCCTTGTTCCTGAAGGATGGTCGCTTTGAGATAATACAAACCCGGATTGAGCGCGTCCGCAGTAATAGCTTTTTCGCACCACTCCAGCGCTTCCCTGATTTGGCCCTGGTCGGCATAGGCCCGGACCAAAAGAGAGTACACTTTGGGAACATCCTGAAGGTGAGACAAGCATTCCAGAAGCTTCTTGATCGCTTCGGAATATTGGCCCTGCTGATAAAGCGACAGGCCTTTTTCATACAAAGTTGTTTCCGGCTTTCTCCCAGCTATGGTTTCAACTTTTAAAGGAAGGGGCTTGCTGTCTTCCTGTGGCAAAGGAGGGGCGTACTGTATATCTGACAATGGTTGAACTTTAAGATCACGTGGGGGTATGAAGGGGACTGCTGTTTCCTCGCGTACCGGCGTGAAGGGGATTGCTTCTTTCACGGGTATCCGGTTGCTTTCTTTCTTATAAACCGTTACCCCGGTAAAGTTGATTGTTGCAAACCGGGAATAAAGCCCAGACGACGCGTCAGAGGGACTGGTCAGAAGCCATCCTCCATCAACCAGAGAATGATAAAGATTTTTGATGACCCTTACTGCCTGTTCGGGAGTAAAATACATGAGCACGTTTCGGCAAAAAATAATGTCCATACCATTCGTGCTGTTCACCAGGGACGGATAAACATCTTCCGCTAAATTAAGATAACCAAAGGTCACCAGTTTCTTAAGGTGGGGAATAATCGTATAATGTCTGTCCTTGCTTATAAAATAGGACTCCTTGACTTTCGGCGGCGTATTGCGAAACGACCACTCTTTATACTCCCCTTGCGTTGCCTTCTTTAAAAAATGGGGATTGATATCAGTAGCTAAAATAGTAATATTCCACTCGGTAAGCACAGGAATCAGTCTGGCGATGGAAATAGCGATGGAGTAAGGTTCTTCGCCGGTGCAGCAACCTGCGCTCCAGATGCGAAGGCGCTGGTCGGTTCTCCGGCGCGAGTTAATTAATGCCGGAAGAAGATGCTTTTCGAGGGTTTCGAAACTCTTTTGCTCTCTAAAGAAAAACGTCTCACCAACCGTAAGATGACTCGCTAAAATTTCAATTTGATGCTTGGTTATTGCTGAGGAGAGAAGCCATTGAACACACTGCTCCGGGTCATTAAAATGAAAGTCCCGCGCGGCATTGAGTGCTCCCCGCTTAAGATCACCCCAGCGCTCTTTTGGGAAATGAAGCCCCATAGCAGCGGCAACAAAGTCGCTGAGCCTGGCAAGAAGGATGTCGGAAATGGTTGTGGTCATTGGTCAATCAATGTTTCATTTTTGACTTCTTTTAGCGCTTTATCCAGCGTCTTTTCTTCTTCAAGCGAAAGAAACTTCTCAAGGTTGTGAATTAGAATGATGTCGCCTTTGATTTTAATTACTCCTTCAACATAGTCTATGGTGGGTAGAATTTCTCCTGCCGAAATAATTTCTTGTCCCGGGTGTTGAATAAGACCAATGACTGAGTCCACGACCAGCGCAACCGGACGCTTTGAAGTATTCGCAATAATAAATTGGTCACGTGGTTCGATTTCTTTTTCCGGCAAGCAAAAACGTTTGCGGATATTTAAGACCGGGATAATTCGTCCCTGCATATTGATAATACCGAAAACAATCTCCGGCGCTTTGGGCAGAGGAGTTACCTCAACTGCCCGCACAATTCTTTCCACCGTAGAAAGATGTAATCCAAAGTGCCGGTTTTCGAGAGAAAAAATGACCAAGTCTTTTAGCTCATTCATAGGATCAGCAACCCCGTTTAGCATTGTTAGCTATCGAGAGAATGGTCATCCACGCGGAGACTTTTTCTTCAAGATTGGAATCCGCCGGATTTTCAAGCCACTGATGAACAAAGGGGCCGAAAGAGGATTGTTTCAAGATAATGGTTGCGTCTTCAATCCGGTCATTACGCCAGGTTACAATCTGCTTAACCTTCAAATCCGCAACCGCGTTAAGTTGATCATTCGCAGCCTCGAAAAGTTTTTTTTTCTGTTTATTATAATTGTAGTACCCTGTGGCACCGATGCCGATGGTCAAAGCAATAAAAATAAAGAGAAGATACCAGGAAACCCATCGGCCTTCTCGTGGGCGATTCAGATCGCTTCTGTTTTGTTCCGCGTCCATAGGCCTTGTGTTTGTTCTCAAGAGCGGCTTTCATTGCTTTAAGGCGTTCACTCATCTATAGGTTGGCTCATCGTGCTTGCTAATTACTATTTCTT
>LQYC01003360.1_pt1 | contig 10666 bp, 6 predicted proteins | sample 661771 | NCBI WGS metagenome assembly LQYC01 (sample SAMN03483023, study PRJNA281117) | bioreactor metagenome | isolation source: benzene-degrading methanogenic enrichment culture from a contaminated... | place: USA: oil refinery in Oklahoma | collected 2011-05
GGGATGCTGAACCAAGTTCAGCATGACATTGTATGTTTCATGAGTTTTTCAACAGCCCGCTAAACTCATCATTTTTTAAAAAGGGATATCCTCATCTTTTGCGGGTTCCTCCGCATAAGAGGGCTCCCCTTTGTCCTCTTTGCCGGAAGCTTTACTTCCCCCGGCTGAGCCTAACATCTGCATTACCGTGGCAATTATTTCCGTGGTCGTTCTCTGATTTTTATCCTTGTCTTCCCAGGTGCGGGTCTGAAGTCTTCCTTCAATATAAACCTGCTTGCCTTTAGCTAAATATTCTCCGCATATTTCTCCGAGTTTTCCAAAAGCCACAATGCGGTGCCATTCGGTGCGTTCCTCTTTTTCTCCATTCGGATTATTCCACCGTTCGCTGGTGGCCATTCTGAAATTTGCTACCGCGGTTCCGTTGCTGGTATACCGGATTTCAGGGTCAGCGCCCAGGCGGCCAAGCAAAATTGCTTTATTTACTCCTGCCATCATACCCTCCATTTTGATAGGTTTCTGAAATTAGGGTTAATTCTAACAGGGAATTAAAAAAAATCAAGCTTGCTGTCCTCAAAGGAGCGTATCGTGTTTTGTGTTCGGTAAAGAAAAAACACGGTCTTTTAAAAAGGGCAATAAATACACTCTATCCCCTTAAAACATTTTTGCTTTTTTGTTGACTTTTCTCCCTGTTAGGATTAAAAAGATAAAAAATATCAAACCCCAAACGAGTTAATCGAGGGACAGAAAAAAGGGAGTGTCTTATGGGAAGGTTTTTACGATTGAGAATAAAAAAAAGGCCGGATTGCCAGAATAAGGCGATAGGCCTTTTTTATTTTGAAAGCCATCCGTTAAAGATATAACAAATCCTTTAATTTTGCTGATGCAACATAATATTATTAATTATTGAGTAAAGGCTGAAATTTTAGTGGCTATAAAAAACCAACGTTTATAAATTAATTATTCATGCTGAGAAGAGCGTAATCCAAGAAATGCCAATCCCATCTTTTGACATAACAAAGATCGCTGAGCTTGCACGAAAACATTGGCCAACCTACTATGGACTTCTGTTTGCCGAAATTTTTTCACTGGTAGTTCTTGCTAACATCATTCTTTTGGTAGTTAACCCGGGGGTCAAAAGCAAGCTCATTGTGTATCTAATGTTTGTGGTGGTCACATATATCTTTTGGTGGCACAATAATCGCCTTCCTATGACAAAAAAGAACAAGGTCGGCTTTGTAATTAGCATCAGTACAGGCGAAGAATCTGAACAGAAGAAAATTATGGAAGATTTCGTACTCACTCTCCACGAGCTTCTCAAAGCAGGTGCTACGGGACACTCATTTCAACTGATTAAAATGCCCCAACACATTTCAGAAAAAATTGTGGATCCGGATGATGCCCAGGAACTGCGTGCCAGGTGCCGTGCCCACTTCCTGATTTATGGTCGGGTTAGGTTGAGAACAATCGGTGGGAGACAAGAGCACGTGCTAAACTTGGAAGGGTTGGTTGCGCATAGTCCATTACCCAAGGCTGTCAGTGATAAGATTGCAAAAGAATTTTCGGAACTCTTGCCGAGGCGATTGCTGATCGACACTGAGAACGACATCTTTTCTTTTTCGTTTACTTCAGAGTGGATTAACTGTGTTTCAAAATACATTATTGGAATCGCAGCTTTTTGCTCGGGAGATTTGGCCTACGCTGAGGGACTTCAAAATGATGTTGATTGCCTCCTGCATGGCCAAAATAAGACTTTTCCAATTTTCGCTAAGCTTAAGCAAAGGGTTCCCCTACGTCTTGCAGAAATTAACCTGACGCGTGCGAAAATGGCTTATAACCGCTGGGTTAAGACTCGAGATCCCGCCGAAATTGCTGAGATAGGAGACCATATAGAAAGAATTCCATCAAATGTTACTATATATGAGACATTTCTCCTTAGGTCCATTTTTTTATTCGTTCAGAACCGTGACGCGAAAGGGGCAATAGCAGCGCTTAAAAAATGCAAGGGGAATGCAGATGGTGTCTGGCTTTATAATCTCGCCTTTTTACATGCCTATATTGGAAATCTTATGAAAGCCATTCAATACTACCGTAACGCGACGAGTTTACGGGTAGAGCCGTTGGTTATCTCACAAATCGAGGAATTAATATGTTGGCTAATTGAAGAAGAGCCCCTGAAATATCAGCTTCATTATTGTTTGGGGTTTATCAACTGGAAGGTTAAAGGAGACCACACACAGGCTATAAAAGACTTTGAGATTTTTCTGTCACTGGGGAGCGACCAAGAGTTTATCAAAGAGCGCGAGTTAGCGTGTAAGTGGATCTCGGAAATCAAGATTGCTGAAGGTAGCTTTAATGCGGAGAAAAATTTAGACTAAAAATTTAAAGGTCACATCTTAGAAGTTAAAAATTAGAAAATGAAGAAACCTTTGTTGAAGAACAACACTTTAATAAGTTCGCCAAGCTCCTCAAAGCTTATAAAAAAAGCAAATGTTTGCATCTTTGGACGTTATACGGAAACCATATAATCCATAGTTATTCCTCTTTTCTTATTTAAGGACAACACCTCAACAACTTACTTTTGGTTTTACCTTAAGCATTAAAATTGTGTAAGGTGATAAAAGTAAAAAGATGAACATCACTCCGCATCACGCGAAATATTTTGCATATGAGTTAACTAAGAGATGTGCTTCTGATAGCCTGGAGAAGCTTTCTTCAACGCTTTCTAACGCCCAGGTTGATCTTAATCCGCATCAGATTGAAGCAGCTCTTTTTGCTTTTCGGTCGCCGCTTTCAAAAGGTGCAATTCTTGCTGATGAAGTTGGCCTTGGGAAGACGATTGAAGCGGCGTTAGTTATTTCCCAGAAATGGGCTGAAAGAAAAAGAAAGATTCTACTTATTGTTCCATCAAGTTTGCGTAAACAGTGGAATGCAGAGTTGCAGGAAAAGTTCTTTCTCCCGTCCATTATTCTTGAGACGAAATCATTTAATCAATATATCAAGGATGGCAATCTAAATCCGTTTGATCAAGAAGATGAGATTGTTATAAGTTCATATCATTTTGCCCGGACAAAATCTCCCTACATCAAACAGACAAAATGGGATTTAGTTGTTATTGATGAAGCGCATCATTTGCGCAATGTTTATAAAACAAGCAATAAGATTGCGCGAGAAATAAAAAGTGCTTTAAGCGAGACGCCCAAAATATTACTTACAGCTACTCCTCTACAAAATTCTCTACTCGAGTTGTACGGGCTCGTCAGCGTAATTGATGATCATGTATTTGGTGATTTAACAAGTTTTAAGATTAATTATTCTAAAGTTTCAAAAGAGCAAGATGTATTTGAAAGCGAACTTGGTTTAGTTGAACCGAGGCAGGAAATGTTCACGGACTTGCGCAATCGTTTAAAGCCAATATGCACTCGTACGCTTCGTCGCCAGGTACTCGAATATATAAAATACACAAAGCGTATTCCATTAACGCAGGACTATATACCGACAGAACAAGAGATTGAACTTTATAATGGCATGTCCGGGTATCTTCAAAAACCAAGGCTTTTTGCCCTTCCATCAAGTCAACGACAGTTAATAACTTTAATTTTACGAAAATTATTAGCATCTTCTTCGTTTGCTATTGCAAGCACTCTCAACAGTATTACATACAGGCTAACAAAGCTTATCGAAAAAGCCGAGAAGCAGATAACTGAAAAAGAGCCTGGAATCGAAAGTCTTAGTGAAGATTTTGAAAACTACGATGACCTATCTGATGAGTGGAGTGATGAGGAGAAGGAGGAGGAAGAGACAACCCAGAAGAAAGTAGTTTATACAAAAGAAGATGTCGCCTTGATGAAGCAAGAAAAGGTTGAGCTTGAGAATTATCGTGACATGGCAAAAAAGATTTGGAAGAATTCAAAGGGAGATGCTTTGCTAATTGCCCTAAAAAAAGGCTTTGAGATGGCAGCAGAGCTGGGCGCTAAGAAGAAGGCGATTATTTTTACTGAATCACGGATTACTCAGGATTTTCTCTTGCGGCTACTTTCAGAGAATGGGTATGAAAATAAGATCGTCCTTTTTAACGGCTCAAATAATGATGATAAATCTAAGGCAATATATGAGGCTTGGCTTAAGAAGCATAGAGATACTGATAAAATTACTGGTTCAAAGACTGCCGATAAGCGGGCAGCCATTATAGATTATTTTAAAGATGAAGCAGAAATTATGATTGCCACTGAAGCAGGTGCCGAGGGTGTCAATCTTCAATTTTGCTCGCTTATGATAAATTACGACTTGCCATGGAATCCCCAGCGTATTGAACAGCGGATAGGGCGTTGCCATCGGTATGGGCAAAAGTACGATGTGGTTGTTATTAATTTTGTTAATCGAAAGAATGCCGCTGATCAGAGGGTCTATGAACTTTTGGATGAAAAATTTAGCCTCTTTAAAGGTGTGTTTGGGGCAAGCGATGAAGTATTGGGAAGCATTGAATCCGGTGTTGACTTTGAGAAGCGTATCGCAGCAATTTATCAATCATGCCGCACGGAAGATGAAATTAATACTGCGTTTGATGCGCTTCAAAGTGAAATGGATGAAAGCATCACAAATAGCTTAAGAGATACCCGTCAAAAACTTCTTGAGAATTTTGATTCAGAAGTGCACGAGAAATTAAAAGTTAATATCAAGGAGAGCCAATCATACTTGGATTGTTACGAGCGATGGTTGTGGGATATAACTCGGTTTTATCTTGGGGATAATGCTGATTTTGCTGAACACGAGTATTCGTTTATGCTTAAAAGCAGTCCTTTTTCTAATGAGGATATTCATCGCGGGCCATACCGCATAGGCAAAAACATTGAAGATGCTCATATTTATCGTCCCGGGCATCCTTTGGCGCAAAGCATACTTAATGAGGTTAAGAAAAAACATGTAGATGGGGCGGAGTTAGTTTTTGATTATTCTAACAATCCAAGCATTATATCGGTATTAAAGCCATTTATAGGAAGAAGTGGCTTTATGAGAGTGAGCAATTACACGATTGAAGCGCTTGAGGCGGAGGATCATGTGTTAATTTCCGCTTTCGATGATAAGGGCGACGCTATTGAGCAGGATATTGCAAAGAAATTTTTTTCTCTCGCAGGGCAGATACAAAAGGATAGAACAGGAATTGCTGATGATGAAAAAAAGAATCTCGATAATGTAGAGCAGGAAACAATAAATCTCATATCTTCTCATAGTGCTGAACGAAATAGTGAGTTCTTTGACGATGAGGTTGATAAGTTAGACAAGTGGGCTGACGATATGAAGACAGCCCTTGAGCTTGACCTGAAAAAATTGGATATCGATATCAAAACCACTAAAACAAATGCCAAGAAAATAGTAGAACTTGAAGAAAAGGTAAAGGTTCAGCGTCAGATAAAAGATATGGAAAAGAAGCGAAATGAGATGCGCAAAAAACTCTTTGATGCCCAGGATGAGGTAGAAGATAGGAAAGAAAAATTAATACAGAAAGTAGAAGCACAGCTTAAACAAAGGACTAACCTAAAAGAACTATTTTGCATACGCTGGAAGGTTGTTTAAATAAAGGGGTGTTTATGAATAACAACAAGCAAAAACTTGAACTCACTTGGATCGGGAAAAACAATCCCGAGTATGATATTGCCAATATCGAACCGCGGATTTTGGAAGAGCGCACGGATTTGTCGTATGGCGACAAAAATACCGAGAATATGATTATCCATGGCGACAATCTTCTCGCGCTCAAGGCGCTCCTGCCAGAATACGAAGGTAAATTAAAATGTATTTATATCGACCCACCCTTTAATACTGGAGCAGCATTTGAGCATTATGATGATTGCGTTGAGCATTCTACATGGCTTTCGTTAATGAAGACCAGATTTGAACTTTTATTTCTATTGTTAGATAAGTCCGGAATTTTGTTATTACACTTAGATGATGAGGAGATTGCTTATGCGAGGGTTCTGTTGGATGAAGTATTTGGCAGAAATAATTATCTCAATACGATTTCATTAAGTACAAATGATCCTTCCGGGTTTAAAGCCACTGCAACTACAATTTTCTCGACTGCTAACTATATTTTAATGTATTCGAAAGATAAGCCCTCTTCTAAAATTAATAAAATTTTTGTCGAGAAACCATATGATAAAGCGTATTCAAAAGTATTAAAAAACAGATCATTGCCTTATCATCAGTGGGAATGGGAGAACATAGGGCGCATAGTTGCTAGAGAAAAAGGCTTCGATTCACCTCAAGCTGCAAAGAAAGCACTCGGTCAAAATGTATTTGATGAGATGGTGGCCGAATATGCATTTAAGAATTCGGAAAGAGTTTTTAGAACGGCGGCAATTGGTGGTGGTGCGAAAATAAAGAGACAAAAAACTATTGATAAGTCAAAATTAAATCGAGATAAGATTTATATTCACCCGAATGAAGATGTTGAAGGATTTTTAATATTAAATGGCGAACAGATTTTATTTTACTCGGATCGATTTTATGAAATTGATGGTAGACGATTGCCAGGACAAGTGCTAACAGATGTTTGGACGGACGTTTCTTGGACAGGTATTGCGGGAGAAGGTGACGTCCAATTTAAGAATGGGAAGAAGCCCGAGAAACTGATCAAACGCTGTCTCGAGGTATGTTCCAATGAGAACGATCTGATTCTTGATTCTTTTCTCGGATCAGGAACAACAGCAGCAGTAGCCCATAAGATGAGAAGAAAGTATATTGGCATAGAAATGGGGGAACATGCTTATACCCATGTCTATAAGCGCATGAAAGCAATAGTAGATGGTACAGATCAGAGCGGCATTAGTAAAGCAGTCGATTGGAAGGGTGGCGGCGGTTTTAAATTTTATGAACTCGCGCCGAGCTTTATAGCGATTGACGAATTTGGTAATCCTGTAATTGACAGCTACTACAATGACATTAAGCTTATTCGTGCAATGTGTAAACTTACAAATTACACTTTTGCTCCTAGTTCAACCGATTACTGGAAGCAAGGCAAGGGTCAGGGCAATAACAGTATTTATATTACGACGCAGATGCTCTCAGTAGCTATGGTACAACAAATTGCCAGTCACTTGAATGTAAGCGAAACGTTACTGATTTGCCCTAAAAAATATGAACCTGGCTGTGAAAAAGTAGATATGCGTATCACCGTCAAAAAAATCCCACAGTCCATCTTGAAAGCCTGTCAATTCGGTAGAAAAGAATATCTATTGCCCATTAAAGAACGAGCTATTGAGGAAATAGATGAAGAAGAAGTAACAGATGACGAGGAGTAATATGAATAAAACTCAAGCGCTACAGTACATAATCAACGCCATGAGCCTTAGAACACCTCAAGAAAAGAGCCTGGTGCTTTTTGCTGATTATTTGGAATCAAATGTAGGTAAAAAAGTATTGGCGCGTATTAAACGAGAAAATCGTGGAAGTGTAGATGATATTGAGTTAATGACAAAAGAGTATACACAAACGATCCCTGAGCTATGCCAATTTCAGGCGTTTGAACGGATTTTCCCGGCCTATACTTTTGCCCTTGCAACTGGCGTTGGGAAGACACGGCTCATGGGTGCTTTTGTGGCATATCTCTATCTTGTCTATGAAATGCAGCATTTTATGCTAGTCGCCCCAGGCAATACTATTTATCGGAAACTAGTAGATGATTTTAGCAAAGCCAATAATCCTAAATATGTATTTAAAGGGATTAAAGAAATAAATATCAATACCACCCGCATAATTACAAAAGATAACTACCAGCAGAATCAAGCCACCGCAAGCCTGTTCGGTAATCAGGTTCAAATTAATATTTTCAATGTTCAACAGTTTGCGCAAAAAGATATTGAGCAAGAAAAGGGTATTACTAAATTTAGCGAAACGCTCGGTGAATCATACTTTGAATATTTAAAATCGCTTAATGATTTGGTGGTATTGCTAGATGAATCACATCACTATCACGCAGATGCTGCTATGGGATCACTTGACCGTATAGATCCATTATTTGGTCTTGAATTTACTGCCACCCCGTATATAACAACAACCACTACCAGAAGAAATGCAGAACCTACTCTTAAGAAAAACATTCTTTATGTTTACAATCTTGGTGATGCTGTCCGTGACGGCTTCGTAAAAGATCCGTGGGTGGGCACGGAAGCAGATGTTGACTTCAGTCAGTATGATCAAGAATCTATTGAAACGGATGCCAGAAAATTACAACTTTCGGCTTTTTTCCATGAACGCGCTAAAGTGTCATTAAAAGAATACGCTTTGGAGAATAATAAACTGGAAGTTAAGCCGGTTATGTTAGTTGTGGCGAAAGATACTGCACATGCCAGCCAGCTCCGCACTTTAATCGACAGCGATGATTTTAGAGGGGGTACATATAAAGGCAAAGTGATTGAGGTGCACACAAAGACAAAAGGAGAGGAAGCGGACGAGACTATTGAAAAGCTGATATCTCTTGAACACCCGGATAACATCGTTGAGGTTGTTATCCATGTAAATATGCTCAAAGAAGGCTGGGATGTAACAAATATTTATACTATTGCGCCTATCCGTTCTTCGGCTTCAGAAATTTTAACTGAACAAACAATTGGCCGTGGTCTTCGCTTGCCGTTTGGTGAGCGTACAGGCAACAAGAATGTCGATCGCGTTATGATAGTTGCCCATGATAACTACGCGAAAATAATTGAAGGTGCGCGCAAATCAAAACTTATTCAACCGTCAAATATTGAAAGAATTTCAACCCAGGATACAAAATTAGTTAAAGAAGTCATTGAAGTCCCGTCAGCGTTTGTGGCGAGCATTCAAGAGAAGATTAAGAGCAATTCTGCGATTATGCAGGAGATTGAAACACAGGCAGCAAAGGCAGTAAGCCCGGTTATCTCTGAAGACACTCCTGAAGATGTCAAGGCAGCAACGATACAAAACAAAACAGATGAAATTGTCGAAAACCTTGCAAAGCAAGAAGCATCACGTTTGAGTTTTGCGGAATATCATCATCATAAGAAAATTGATCAAGGGGCAGTAGAGCCCTGGCCTGAGAGGACGCTGTTTAGTTATTTAAGCGATCCGGCAAAAAAGGAGCTTGAGAATATTGGACGGGTCTCCGGGCAAACTATCGAGGTGCGAAATATTCCGATACCACGATTGATGCTTACCCCTCATTATGGGGAGCTTATTATTGAAGATTTTAATTTAGACACAAAAAAATTAAGCAGATATGCGACAGACACTTCCATACTTGAAGAGCGTCTCCAAGGTGGCCAGGAAAAGGATTTGTTTGGCAATATTCAACAAGGAACTCGGGAGACCGAAATAACTCGCGTATCAAGTCTTGGAGAAGGAAGAAAACAAAGTCCCGAGAATACCATTATTTCCGCCCTCATTGAACAGCCGCTCCTCGATTATGAAGAGCAGAAAACATTATTGCTCAAGCTTTCAGGACAGGCGGTTACTTATTACAAGTCATTTGTAAGGGATGAAAATGCTCTTAAAATGGTGATTGAAAATAACTTCCGCCAAATTGCCAAAGAAATTTATGATCAAATTCTGGAACATAAAGAATTTGTTTCTGACGGATATCTTGAATCCGGTATTCGAGAGCCAAAGCCATATCTTGAACAATATAATCTTTCTTTGATTCAGAATGAAAAACCAGTAACTTTAGAATCTCAACTTGATCGGTTTTCAAGAGATAAAATTTATACAGGATTCAGTAAGGCGTGTCATTCAATGTATCGTTTTGATTCGTCCGATGAAGTACGTATGGCATATCTTCTCGATAGAGATTCGTCTGTGAAAGATTGGCTACGCCCAGCACCAAATCAGTTTGAAGGTTTGTATTGGCGTGACGAATCTGGAGACTCACAGCACAGATACGAGCCTGATTTTGTGGTTGAATTTAAGCATGAGATAGTGATGATTGAAGTGAAACCGAGCTCAGAAATTAATATGCCAGACGTACAGGAAAAAAAGAAAACAGCTGAAAGATATTGTGAATTGGTTTCAAAGAACATCGGAAGTTTTGGTATAATAAAGCCGTGGAGATATGTGATTGTCGCAACGGAAAGAATAACGCTAAGTTCGACAATCGCTGGTTTGTTGGCTAAGCGAGGAGGCTAAGATATGCCACAGGGGGAGGAAGGGGGACGTTCTTCATATTTAAAGTTTTAAATGATTTAGTTTTGTGATAGATATAATCCATGCCGAGAAAAGCCAGGATAGACGCCCCAGGGGCAGTGCATCACCTTATCGCCAGGGGAATTGAGCGAGGCGAAAAACTTATTACCGAGAAGAAGTATTCGCTTACTGATTTGTTAAAACTGTATAACTAAAGAGCGTTCCCCTTTCTTCCCAAAAGTCGTAAAAGACCGCGTCATGTCATGCCGGACCTTGTGCTGAACTTGTTTCAGTATTGTTTCAACATCTCTGCCTGCGGCAGGCAGAGAATAAAATTAACGGATTCTGAGACCCTGAAACGAGTTCAGGGTGACAGAAAAAATACTTTTCAAGGGCTTTGCTTAATCTTTTTCTGCGAGGCGGGCTACACCCACCACTTTTCCCTCTGACTCAAGCGTAATCAGGCGAACGCCTTTGGTGTTTCTGCCGATGATAGGAATGCCGTTGGCTCCAATGCGGATCAGCCTTCCCC